>Ga0302324_100000272_pt1 | contig 138922 bp, 131 predicted proteins | sample Palsa_T0_1_FD_201949 | JGI IMG/M metagenome (GOLD analysis project Ga0302324, IMG submission 201949) | Peat permafrost microbial communities from Stordalen Mire near Abisko, Sweden - Palsa_T0_1 | ecosystem: Environmental > Terrestrial > Soil > Palsa > Peat permafrost | place: Sweden: Abisko...
CCCGTCTGCATCAGAACGAATTTGAGGTGATATTGATCTGGAGCAGTGTCCGGGATGATCTGCATCTGCTGCACTTTTACATGGATGAGGGACTCCGGCTGGACCAGTCCCCGGTAGAACGACAGATCCTGATTCAGGCGCGCGATTTGGCTCTGCATATCGCCGAGACTGCGGAATACCTGTGCGTAGCCCTCACGATCGACGCGCCGCGCCGTTTCGGCGGCCTCCAGCTGGCGGCGCTGATTTTCATTTTCCGCCTCGAGGGAGCGGATGCGCGCGCTTGCCGACAATGCGCCGCGCACCGAATCAACCACCCTGAACCCCGCATCGTATCGGCCGAGCTCAAATACCGCATAGATGACGAGGAGCGTCAGCAGCGCGGCCAGAGACCACAACAGCGCGCGGCGCTTCGGCGAATAGGATCGCACGACCAGCTTGCCGAATGAATCGGCCATATCGCTACACCACGCTTTTGGAAGAACCAGACATTATACGAAGCGCCCCCCCAGGACAGACCCTCAAGGTATCATCGATTCCAACGCTCGAGGGAACGCTTATGCTCTGGCTGAAGGCCTTGCACGTAATCGCCGTGGTCACCTGGTTTGCCGGTCTGTTCTACCTGCCGCGTCTGTTTCTCTACCATGCCGGCGCCGCGGACTCGATCAGCATCGCACGCTTTGAAATCATGGAGCGGCGGCTGTTCATCATCACGACCATCGGAGCCACGCTCACAATTTTTTTCGGCGCGATGATGCTGATCGAAGCGCCAAATTATCTCGGCATGTTTTGGCTGCGGGCCAAACTCTCGTTGGTATTGTTGTTGATCGCGTACCACGCGTACTGCTTCAAGCTGCTGCGGGATTTTGCGAATCGGCGCAACTCCCGCAGCGCCAACTGGTATCGGATGTTCAACGAAGTGCCCACCGTGCTGTTGATCGCCATCGTCATTCTCGCCGTGGTCAAGCCTTAGCGCCCGCCTGAATTTCCGGCCACCACTCAGGATATGGCGGCAATCCTTCGGGGAACAGATATTTCCCGAGAGTTTGCAGCGCGCGCACGTAGACACGCCGCTTGAAATAAACGACCTCGCGGACCGGCGTCCAGTAATCGGTCCAGCGCCATCGATCGAATTCCGGCTGATCGGTGCAGTCGAACCGCAGTTTCGATTCTTCGGCGACGAGCTTCAGCAAAAACCAACGCTGCTTCTGGCCGATGCAACGGTCGCGCACGTACTGGCGCGGCAGCCGGTAGCGCAGCCAGCCTTCGGTCGATCCCATGACCTCGACGTCCTCGGGTCCCAAACCGATCTCTTCCTTGAGCTCGCGAAACAGCGCCTCCTCCACCCGTTCGCCGCGATTGACGCCGCCCTGCGGAAACTGCCATCCACGCCCTCCGACCCGCCCGCCCAGGAATAATTCACCGGAGGCGCGGGAGAGCACAATTCCCACGTTGGCGCGAAAGCCGTCTCTGTCGATGTAATCGGTGGCTGGCTGGATGGACATGGGCTCAATTGTTCCATATCGCCGGCCGCCTGTGCTCGACTCGCGTGCCATTGCGCGCTTTCTGCCTAGCCAGCCCCCACCTGCACCCGGTTTCGGCCGAGAGTCTTGGCGCGGTAAAGCGCCGCGTCGGCATCAGCGATCAGCCGGTCGGCGACCGCCTTCAAATCCGTCTCATGCCGCCCGGGCGAAACCGCCGCAACTCCCACGGAAACGGTCAAATTGCGGGTAATCTGCGAGTTGAGCGAAAACGGCATCGCCGCAATACATTCGCGTATGCGTTCAGCCAGCGTGGCAGCTTCGGCCGAATTCGCCTCGGGCAGGAGCACAGCCAGTTCATCGCCGCCAAAGCGCGCCGCCGTGTCCATGCTGCGAATCTGCCCTTCGATGCGATGCGCCACTTCCTTCAGCGCATGGTCGCCGGCCAAATGCCCGTAGCCGTCATTGATGTTCTTGAATCGATCGATGTCGATCATCAGGCATGCGATGGCGGCGCCGCGCCGCTGTGCGCGCGCCAGCTCTTCCTTCAGCCGCTGCTGCAGATAGCGTCGATTGTGCCAACCCGTCAGAAAATCAGTGATGCCCGCGCGCAGCAGCCGCGCGCGATTGACGGCGTTCTCGATGCATACGGCGGCGACGGCGCCCAGATGCGCGAGAAAATCCGTTCCATGATGGCGGGTGAAGCGCGCCGCATCGCGGCTGCCGAAGCAGAGCGCGCCGGTTGCGCGGTCCTTGCGCGGCAGCGGCAGCAGCGCCGCACTCTTGAGATTCGCGACGCCGGGAAACAACAGGTGATGATCGGCGCCCACGAATGGCCCGAGCCAGGGCTTGTGCAGCACACTGAGCTGCGGCGCCAGACCCACCAAAGAATCGACGAAGAATATCTGCTTGAATTCCTCCGGGCGGTCGCCGCCGGCCACCAACAAATGCCGCACCTCGTGCTGCGGATCGAGCAGCACCACGCTGACCGCGTCGAGCGAATACGAGTCGCGCAAGCCATCAACCATGGCGTGCAGCAGCTGCGCGAGGCTGTCGGAGCGCAGCAGCGTCAATTCGCGCGCCTGGGTGCGCTTCATGATGGTTTCGTTGTTCGAGGCTTCCGCCGTCATTTCGACGAGACGCTTCTTGAGCTCCTCGTTCTCCCGGGCTAGCTCTTCCGTGTCGGGCATCTTGAACTCCTAATTCGCGCGCGCGGCGGCGCGCACGTCCAAGTACGCCCTGCCGCGAGTCATGAGCGCGGCGAATTCCTGCAGATCCTTGCTCTTCACCGCCGCTATGAGCCGTTCCACCGCTGCTTGCAGCGCGGATAGCGACTCGCCACCGTACTCATTCGAGCTCTGAATCTCGAAATACAGATCCGGGCTTTCAGCGGCGACGCGGCTCGCCACCTCCAATTGCGAATCAAACGTGGTGCTCGACATCCGCGCGAGGCGCTGCGCGGCTTCGCCGCTGTCGGCAAGCGCCGTGAAGAAGGCGATATTGAGAGCGTGCGACAATCCCAGTACATAGGCGATCAGATGGTCGTGCTCGTCGAGATCCATGACCACCCGTTCTGCCATGGTGGGCGCAAACAGTTCCTGCGCCTGTTGCAGCGCTTCTTGATTCCCCAAATCGATGAAAATCACGTGCCGGCCCGACAACAGTTGCGTGTCAGGTCCAAACATGGGATGCAGCGATGTCACCCGGCAGCCGGCCTTGACCAAAGCGTGGAGCCCTGCCCGCAGCGGCGTCTTCAAAGAGCCCAGGTCGAAGACCAGGCCGCGCGGGGCGCGCCGCGCCAACACGTGCAGCAAGTCCGCGGTGGCGCCGAGCGGGGTCGCGAGCACGATCAGGTCGAAATCCAAGGCGTCGTTCTCCCAATCGGCAACCCGATCAAAGCCGGGCAGTCCTCCCTTCGGGTCGGCAATCGCGACGCGAAAGCCCTGCGACGCCAGAAATTCCGAGAACCAACCTCCCATCTTGCCGTGTCCGCCAATGACCAGGGCGCGCTTGCCGCTGCCCTGCGCCTGCGCTGCCACACGGGCTTGCTCCTGCGTCGTCAGCGAGGATTGTATGAGCTGGCGCAGCAGCGATTCGGCCAGATCGGGCGATACTCCCAACCGCTCGGCGGCCGTGCGGCCCCGCAAAATGACTTCCCTCTCGCGGCCGAAATCGCGAGTCGCGCGGCCCATCGCACGTTTGACAGCGGCAACTTGTTCGCTCAAGGCCTGACGGCGCGCAACCAATTCCAGCAGCTGCCCGTCGAGTTCGGTCAGAGCCGTTCGCAATTCGTCCAAATTCATATTAAAGAGTGCCCCATGTCATCAGCGGCGCGGCTACCATTGTCTGATGGCCGGCAGCAAAAAGTCATTTTGGGTCGAAACCTTACCGGACCCGCTGCCGGCAAACCCGCTCGACATTGCCGCGCAATGGCTGGCGCAGGCCCGGCTGGATGCAGCCCAACCCAATCCCAACGCCATGGTACTGGCCACCGTCGACAGCCAGGGCCACCCATCCGCACGGGTCGTGCTCTGCAAAGAGATCGCCGCACAACCAGGCACCGTGCTGTTTTATACCAACTATCGATCGCGCAAGGGTGTCGAATTGCTGGGCAATCCTCGGGCGGCGGTGGTGTTTCATTGGGACCATCGCCGCCGCCAGGTGAGGGCTGAAGGTCGAGTCGAGCCGCTCTCCGACTCAGAAAATGATGCCTATTTTCGCACGCGCGCCTGGCAAAGCAGAGTTGGAGCGTGGGCCAGCCAGCAAAGCGAACCTGTCGAGTCCCGGGGGGCGCTGGCAGCTGCGGTGGCACGCGAGGCGCGGCGCTTTGGAATCGCGTATGAGGGTCCCGGTTCGGCAGAGCCCGACGAGGTGTCGGTGGAGGTGCCGCGTCCGCCCAATTGGGGTGGGTTCAATCTCTACTGCGATGCCGTAGAATTATGGGTGGAGGGCGAGTTTCGCATCCATGATCGCGCGCGCTGGACCAGGCCGATGACTGAACCGCGCAGCGCTGCTGCCAATTCGCCTTGGACCGCCACGCGCTTGCAACCATGAAAACCACCGCAACCGCCATCATTGGATTTTTGCTCGTCGCGGCGTCGCTCTCGATTGCGGCGGACAATGATGCCGGTTTCATCCGCATGACGCCGGAACAGGTCCCATTCAAGACCGCCTCCGGATTCGAACAGGCGATTCTGTTCGGTGATCCCGCCAAGCCCGGAATTTACGTGCTGCGAGTCAGGTTTCCTCCCGGTGTGCATTCCAATCCGCATTTCCATTCTCAGGATCGGCACGTAACGGTGATCAAAGGGGTTTGGTGGATGGGTGTCGGCGAGACAATCGATCCCGGCAAGGCAGTTCCGTTGAGGGCCGGTTCGTATGCCCTTCATCCGGCCGGAGCAGTGCATTGGGACGGCGCGAGAGACGAGGAAACCATCGTGCAAATCGTCGGCATGGGACCCGTTCAAACAGTGCAGTCAGATCCCAAAAAAGAGCCGTTTAGCACCTGGACAGCGCCCAAAAACGCGAATTGAATCAAGGCAGCGGCGTTCGCCGGGAAATCGGGGTTATTGGCCGAATATCGCATGATCTCTAAACGGAAGTCGGTCAGCATGCGCCATCGGATCGACAACACGGAGTGATTGAGATGAGCAACCAGGCAAAAGACCGTTTCGGCACCCGCTTCATTGCGGGCATGGGATTGATGATCACAGGCGGCTTGCTGCTGGTGCAGCAGGCGGGCTATCTGCACGCTGTCGATTTGGGGCGCAGCTGGCCACTGATCCTCATCGCCTTCGCCATCATGCAACTGGCCACGACCCTGAAGGATTCTCGTCAGCGGGGGTGGGGACTGCTCGCTCTCGGCGACTGGCTGTTCGCGAACACCATGACCGATTGGGAATACGCCCAGTACAGCTGGCCGATTCTCCTGACGGGTCTAGGCGCCGTGATGATCGTTCGCGCGCTGCGTCACCGCGGCGAGCCCGCGCAGCTGAATCACTATGCCACCTGACACCCGCCGCATCGTCACGCCGAGGTTCGTCCTCGGCGTGATTTTGGTTCTGATGGGCATCGCGCTGACCCTCGATCAGCTCGGCGTGGTGCCCGCCCACCATTTGATGCGTTTCTGGCCTGCGGCGCTCATCGTGCTGGGGCTCTCCATTTTACAGCGCGGCAGGAGGCACGGCGCAGTCACCGGAGTGGTGCTGGTGATCGCGGGCACCTGGCTGCTGCTCAACACGCTCGGTCTCGTCAGCCTGAATCTGTGGGAATTCCTCTGGCCGCTGATATTGGTAGTGATCGGCGCGCGGATCATGATGCGCAGCCAACGTGATTCGTCGGTGGATCAGCGGCCGCCGCCGACGGTATCCTCTATGTCTTGTCCGTACCCGCCTTCGTCGCCTTCCTCGCCTTCCGCGTCGCCGTCCAGCAGCGGCCCCAACGCGGAATTTCCCGATCAGACATCGGTGTTCTCGTTGATGAGCAGCTGCCGCCGGCGCTGGGCCAACGCGATATTTCGCAGCGGTGAAGCCACCTGTCTGCTGGGCGGCTGCCATCTCGATCTGCGCAATGCGACGATGGGCCCGGACGGAACCGCGCAAATCGAAGTATTCGTCATCATGGGTGGAATCAACATAAGCGTCCCTCCCAACTGGACTGTGGTCTCGCATGTGACCCCGCTTCTCGGCGGGATCGATGACAAGACGCGTACCCCCTCGACGCCGACGCAACAATTGATCTTGCGGGGAACGGTGGTAATGGGCGGCATCGAGATCACCAATTGATCTGATGCGCGACTAAAGCATCCGATGCATCCGATTCTTGCCAACGCGAGGCACATGGGGTTGTACCTGGCGAGCTACGTTCCTATTGGGATCGTGCTCGTTATCGGCTTCGGTCAGCATGGCGCGTGGGGAACGGCAGCGGTCTTCTTTCTGCCTTTGACCATGCTCTATGCGTTCATAGGGCTATCCGCGTACTACGTCTGCTGCGCCTTTCCGCTCGGCCGGGACTACAGGATTTGGCGGTCGCTGCCGGCGCACATGTGTGCGGCAGCCTCGATCGGCGGCCTTTGCGTCGGCATGGCATGGCTGTGGGCGGCCCTGCTGCAGTCGCTGAACCTGGGGCTGCAGCCGCAGATCTATATGGAGCAGCCCTGGCTGCTCTTCGTGGTCGGCGCCCTGGTGTTCTGGCTGGCAATCGCCTTTCACTACGCCTTGATCGCCTCGCATGCCTCGAAGCTCTCTGAACAGCGCGCGCTGGAATCGGGCCTGCTCGCGCGCGAAGCGGAACTGAAGGCGCTGCGCGCCCAGCTCGATCCGCATTTTTTATTCAACAGCCTCAACTCGATCAGCGCGCTGACCGGCAGCGATCCCCCATCGGCCCGCAGGATGTGCCTGCTGCTGGCGGAATTTCTGCGCAACACGCTGCGGCTCGGCGCGATCCAGCGCATACCGCTGCACGAGGAATTGGGCGTGGTGAAGAGCTATCTGGCCATCGAGCAGGTGCGCCTCGGCGAGAGGCTTGCGGTAAGAATCACGGAGAGCGAAGACGTTCGCGGCGTGTATATTCCCGCATTGATCCTGCAGCCGCTGGTGGAGAATGCCGTGCTGCACGGCATTGCGCACTTGCTGGACGGCGGCACGATCACGATCAGCGCGGAGCGCCGCGACGCGGCTCTGCTGGTGCGCGTGTGCAATCCCCTCGATCCCGATAGGCCGCGCAGCAAACGCGCCGGCTTCGGCCTGCAGCTTGTGCGGCAGCGATTGCAATCGCAATATGGCGCGGCGGGTCTGTTGAACGTCCATGAAGAACGAAGCGAATATATCGCCGAATTGAACGTGCCGTTCGCAACTGCGGAGGAGGCAGCCGACAATGAATGAAAAGACGCCACTGACGGCAATCGTCGTCGATGATGAAGCTCCGGCGCGCGCGCTCATTAGAGAATATCTTTCGCAGCATTCGGACATCAACGTGGTCGCCGAGTGCCCCAACGGTTTTGAAGCCGTCAGGGCGGCGAGCGAACTGAAGCCGGATCTGCTGTTCCTCGATATCCAGATGCCGAAGCTCGACGGATTCGAGGTGCTGGATCTGATCGGCCGCGATACGGCGAGCGTCATCTTTACGACCGCTTACGACGAATATGCGCTGCGCGCTTTCGATGTGCACGCGGTCGACTACTTGTTGAAGCCTTTCGACGCGGCGCGATTCGCCGAGGCGCTCGAGCTCGCGCGCTCGCGGGCGCAGAGACGCGATCCGCTTCCCAGCCGCGATTTGCTGGAGACCATTCGCGAGGGTGCGCCGCTCGATCGGGTGCTGATCCGCGATCGCTCCAATGTGCACGTGATTCCAGTCGAGCAGATCGACTATATCGAAGCGCAGGACGACTACGTTTCGATCCGCGCGGCCGGGCGCAGCTACTTGAAGGAGCAGACGCTCGGGGAACTCGAGGAGCAACTGGCCGCCAGGGGATTTTTGCGAATCCATCGCCGCTACATATTGAACGTCTCGCGGTTGGCGAAGATCGAGCTCTCCGAGAAGGACAGCCGTATCGCCATTCTCAACGACAAGACCGAGCTGCCGATCAGCCGTTCCGGCTACATGAAATTGCGCGATCTGCTTTGAAATTACGGCGTCTCGTCCGTGCCTTGACGCTGATGATTGCACCAGCGCTGGCTTGGTCCGCACCGGCCGCTCTTCCCGATCCGTCCATCGCACAAATCGAGTCTGCATACGCCGACTGGCTGGATGCTGTTGGCGCCGTTGCTGCCATCGATTCGGGTCTGACGACGCGCATCGCGGATCGAAGCCGGGATGCCTGGGCGGCCACGCGGAGGAACTTGACTGCGACACTGACGGCGGCCCTGGCATCCGCGGACCGCAAGCGATTGAGCGCCGCCGACGCCCGCGCCCTGCGCGCCATGCGCAAGGGCTTTGCCGACGCGGTGGCGGATGAACCCATCATCGATGCCGAGCATCCTCAAGTCGGATGCGCCGATCGTGAAAGATCCGCAAGCGACGCCGCGACGCTGCAGCTCGCCCTGTACGCCTGCTTCGAGGAAATCGGCAATCACATGCTGTTCGAAGGATCGAGCATCGTTCGGACCACCGCCCTGCAGCAACTGCAGCAGCTCAAAGACGGCGAACAGCGCCGTCGTCTGTTTCTCGCCTTTTCTCCGCTCTGGAGCGCCGTGAACGGCGGCGACGCACCGGACAGCGCCTATCGGCGAATGATGCAGATGGCCGGCGTCGAGGCGCAGCGCGGCGCCGATTCGCCGATAGCCGCAGCATCTGCGACGCTCGGAATTGTGCCCGATGAAGCTGAGCAATGGCTGGTGCAAATCCTGCACGCTTGGCGCATGAGCAGCGGCGGCCCGCCGCTCGAGCCTTGGGATTACTGGTACGCCTCAGCCGCAGCGAGCCGCGAGTTGAACGATGCGGTAGGCCGCGGCTCGCTGCTCCCCATAGCGAAACGGTTCTACCGGGATTTGGGCGCCGATTTGGATCGGCTCGGCGTTCAGCACGACCTTGATGTGCGGCCGGGAAAAGCGCCTTTGTCCTATACCGACCTGGTGCGAATGGGACGCCGTATTGGGAATGACTGGCGTTCGACCGAAACTCGCGTCTCGGCAAGCTACGCCCAAGGGGGTCTGTTTGTCGTCAACGAACTCATTCATGAGGATGGCCACGCGGTGCATTATTCTGCGCTGCGCACGCGGCCGGCTTATTTTTCCCTGGGCGACGATCTATTCTTCGAGGCGTTCGCGGATGTGCCCGCCTGGAGCAGTTCGGAACCGCCCTGGCAGCAGAAATACCTGGGGGTGGCGGCTGAGGAAGGATCCGCTCTGCGGGAGTTGTTCTCGAACGTGGTGCTCGATGCGGCGTGGGGCTTGTTCGAGCTGCGCATGTTCAAGGACCCTTCCGCGGATCCGAATGCGATATGGACCGCTATCACCTCGACATATTTGAACATAGTTCCGCATCCAGAACTGTCGTGGTGGGCATTGCGTGTCCCCGCTGGTGCGCTGGCCCGGCTACATGATCAATTATGGACTCGGCGCGGTCGTGACCGCGGATATTCGCGAGCGTACGCGCGCTGCGATCGGCCCAATCGACGCCGGCAATGGCCGCTGGTACGCCTGGACTTCGGCTCATTTGCTGCGCTTCGGCAGCTCGGTCGACACAGCGCAGCTGCTGCGGCGATTTCTCGGCCGGCCCGTCTCACCGGCCGCTCTTCTGGCTCAGCTGCGTCGCATCGGATCAGCGAATGGGCTCGCGCTCGAGCACCTCGAGCACCTCGAGCAAGCTGCGCTCGAGCAGCGTGATAGCCTCGTCCACGTCGGACTCATCGATGACCAGCGGCGGCATGAAGCGTACGGTACTCGCGCCGCAGGAGAGTAGAATCAGGCCGTTGTGGTAGGCGCGGGTAATCAGCGCGTCGCAGAATTTCTTGGCGGGTTGCTTGCTCGTCTGGTCGGTGACCAGCTCCATGCCGATCATCAAGCCCTTGCCGCGCACCTGGCCGATGAAGGCGGAGCGGCTCGCCAATTCCCGCAGCCGCCGGATGAAATAATCGCCTACTTTGGCTGCGTTCGCGCAGTATTCCCGCTCGATCACATCGATGGTCGCCAGCGCGGCCGCGCAACACAAAGGATTGCCTCCAAAGGTATTGCCATGCGCGCCGCGAGTCCATTTCTGCATGATGCTTCGCTTCGCGACCACCATGCCGATGGGAAGCCCGGAGCCCAGTCCCTTCGCCAGCGTCATGATATCGGGAGCCACATCCCAATGCTGCGCGGCGAACATCTTGCCCGTGCGGCCGACGCCAGTCTGAACCTCGTCGAATATCAGCAAGATCCCATGCCGATCGCACAATTCGCGCAGGCCTTGGAGAAATCCATCGGGAGGCACCAGATAACCGCCCTCGCCCTGAATCGGCTCGATGAGAATCGCCGCCACTTCGCTGGCCGGCACGTTGCTGGCGAACAGCACATCCTCGATGTAGCGCAGCACCGCGTGGCCTTGATCGGCTCCCGCAAACAGCGGCCGGTAGTTGTTGGGATAGGGCACGTGAGTGACGCCCGGCATGGAGGGGAAGAATCCCTTCTGCTGCGTATATTTGCTCGAGGTAAACGACAATGAACCCATGGTTCGCCCATGGAATCCCCCCAGGAAGCCGATGAACCGGCCGCGCCCGGTGGTATAGCGCGCAAGCTTGAGCGCAGCCTCCACGCTCTCGGTTCCCGACTGGGCGAAGAAGCTCATGACCGGCTCCTCCATCGGCGACAGTTCGTTCAAGCGCTCCGCGAGCCTGATCTGACCTTCGTGCCAGTAATCCGAGGAAATGTGCAGGAAGCGATCGGCCGCATCTTTGATGGCCTGCACCACGGCCGGGTGACTGTGCCCGGTGCTGCACACCGCAATGCCGGCGGCAAAATCCAAGAATCGGTTTCCATCGACGTCCCAAACTTCAGCGCCCTTGCCGTGCGACATCACGAAGGGATAGTCGCGCGGATACGACGGCGAGACCACCAGCGCATCGCGCGCCAGAAGCTCGCGCGCCTTGGGCCCCGGCAAGTCGGTTTTGATGTTGGGTTTCTTCATTGTCCGTAGCTCCTCACCAGCCCACCGCCGCCCCATCTTTTCTAAAATCCGATGCGCCGCGGTAGTAGCTGCCCTCGGACATGATGATTTGTACACCGCCCACATCCTCGCCGCTCACGGATTTCACAGTGTGTCCCATCGCTCCAAGACTCAAACCCACCAGATCGTACAGCGGTGCCTCCAAGCTCAGTTCGTTCGACACCTGGGAATGCCGAAATCTCGCCATATCGGCGGAAGCCTGCAGATTGGCGCCGAGATCGAGCACATCGACCAACAATTGCGCATGCCCCTGCGCTTGCATATCGCCGCCCATCAGAGTGACGGTCATGAGCGGCAGACCCGCCTGCATCACGAAGCCTGCGGACAGCGTGTTGTAAGGCCGTTTGTGCGGTTCGATGACATTGGGACTGTGCGGATCGAGCGTGAACAAGCCGCCGCGATTGTGAAGGATGAAACCATAGGCCGGCACGGTAATGCCGGAACCAAACGCCGAGAAGTTGCTGTTCACCCAGGAGACCATGTTGCCTTCGCCATCGGCTGTGGAAAGCACGATGGTGTCGCCCGGCATGGGGAAATTGCCCGTAGGTCCCGGAGTCGAGGCGTGCTGCGGATCGATCTTGGCGCAGAGAGTCGCCGCATAGCCCTCGGAAATCAGCCGCGCGAGCGGCACGGAAGCGAAATCAGGATCTGCGTTGTATCGATACAGATCGGCGTAGGCCAGTTTCTTGGCTTCGATGAGAAAGTGCCAGTACTGGGGATTTGCGGGGCCCAGCGAAGCAAGCGATTTGCCGGGCGCCCATTGCGGCACGCAAGCCTGCAAAATATTGAGGATTTCGTTCGCCGCCCAGGCTTGCGCGGGCGGCGGCAACTCGAGGATCTCAAAACCATGGTACCAAGAGCGCGCAGGTTCGACCCACTCTCCCTTGTAACCCGCGAGATCCTGCATCGTCATGGTTCCACCCAGCGCACGCGATTTGGCGACGATCGCTCGAGCGATCTCCCCCTTGTAAAACGCAGCGCTGCCCTGCTTCTGAAGCAGCCGAAACGTGCGCGCGAGATCGGGATTTTTGAATATCTGCCCGGCTTCTGGCTGCGCGCCGTTCACATACCACGTTTTTATCGAATCCGGATCGGGTTCTGCGCAGCAAGAGCGCAGCGGCAATGCGTTGGGCAAACGCCAGTCATGCGCGATGCGTTCGGAGATCGGAAAACCGTCCTGCGCATATCGGGCGGCAGGTTCGAGCACTTCCTTGAAGCTCAAGCGGCCGAAGCGTTTCAGTACCGCCTCCCAACCCCATACCGCGCCGGGCACCGTCACCGTCAGAATTCCATAACGCGGCATTCCGGAACCTGGGCCCCAATTCTTGGGGTCCCAGTGGTAGCCAAGCTCGCCGAACCGATCCACCGTCGCGCCGCTGGCGGCGTTGCCGCTGGCGTTCAGCACGTAGATTTTTCTTTCCTTGGCGACATAGATCACCGCGAAAAGATCGCCTCCCACCCCCACCATCATGGGCTCCATCACGTTGAGCGCAGCGGCGGTGGCCACGGCCGCGTCGATCGCGTTGCCACCCTGCCTGAGTATTTGCAGCCCGACCTGCGCAGCCAGCGGCTGACTGGCTACCACCATTCCATGTTGGGCCATGACTTCAGAGCGGCTCTGCGCCGGCCAACCCTCGGAACGCGCGCCGCGCACAGCGCTACAAAAAGCCGGCTGCGGTATCGTCTCGCACGCCGCCATCTTGAGCGGCGGCTGCGCAAATGCACTGCCGTTGCCGAGCGCCAGGCACAGCAATGGCGCCGCGCATATTGTCTTGGATTTGCGCATTGGGCGAGTGTATCTCAAGGCCGCCGCGGGTGTTCAGGGGTCTTGAGCTAGACTCGCCGTAATGAACACACCGTCATCCGGCACATTCAAGCTTGCGGCGCTGCGCCTCGGCTTGATCCAGCGTTTGTTCATCGTCGGCGCGCTGCTGACGATCGAAACGCTGCTGCTGTCGGGTTTGATACAAAACACTCCGCTCGACGCGCTTTCCGGCGCGCCGCGATTGCTTCGTACCATTCAGCACTGGGCGTTTCGCTACGTCATCGCTTACGCAATGTCGTTTGCAATTCTCGTATACCTGCGCCGCGGCGGCACTGTCGAACTCATGTCGGCCGCTGCGCGCGATGCGCCGATCCGCATACGATGGCTGCTCGCCCACACTCTGCTTTTGTGCATTTTTGCGGTCTTGTCGGCGGCGCTGTATAGCGGAGGTGCGGAGTCCTTTGCCGCGCTCGCGATCGCCTGGCACCTGTGCGGTTGTGCGGCGGCGCTTGCGTTGTTCGCAGCGCTGGCACCGCGGCACTACTGGTTCGACGCCTTGCGAAGCACCGGCGCGCTTCCGCTCTATGCGACGCTGCCGGCCGCGGGGGCGATGCTGGCCTATAAGGCAAGCCAGCAGCTTTGGACACCGGCAGCGGCGCTTACCTTTCAGATCGTGCGGCGGCTGCTGCATCCATTCCTGCCGTCGCTGCGCGGCGATGCGACGACCTTGACGTTGATCACCGACCGCGTCGCCATCCAAGTGACCGAGGTCTGTTCCGGTCTCGAGGGCGTGGGCCTCATGCTGGTGTTCTGCAGCGCATGGCTTTGGCGCTACCGGCGGGAATATATTTTCCCGCGCGCACTCATCATCGTGCCCGCCGCCGTGCTGCTCATATTTCTGCTCAATGCGCTGCGGATCGCAGCCTTGGTGCTGATCGCGGACGCCGGCTATGAACGAATTGCGATCGTGGGATTCCATTCCCAGGCCGGATGGATTGCATTCAACCTGGCGGCCTTGGGCGTGGCCATCGTCGCGAAGCGCAGCGCCTGGCTCAACCGCTCGGCGCACGAGCACAGTGCCGGTGCGGATGGCGGCACTGGCACTGGCACCGCCGATGCCACCGCCGCCTACTTGATGCCGCTATTGGCGATTCTTGCTTCGGGCATGATTGCTCGCGCGCTTTCCGCCGGATTTGATCTGTTATATCCGCTGCGTCTGGTAAGCGCCGCCATCGTGCTGTGGGCGTTTCGCCGCAGTTATCGCGCCTTGGATTGGCGCTTCAGTTGGCGGGGAATCTCCGTGGGTGTCGCGCTGTTCTGTATCTGGGCAGGCTTCGCGCGATTTCTCACGGTACCGGCGGCCATGCCGCAGGAACTGGCAAGTCTTCCGCTGCCGCTGCGAGGCTCATGGATTGCTTGCCGCGCGGCGGCGGCAATCATGACCGTGCCCATTGCCGAAGAGCTGGCGTATCGCGGCTATCTGATGCGCCGCATCGCCAGCCGCGAGTTCGATGTTCTGCCGCTGACCGCGGTGGGCACGCTGGCGCTCGTGATCAGCGCAATTGCGTTCGGAGTTACGCACGGCACAATGTGGCTCGCCGGCATTGCCGCCGGACTGTCATATGGATTGATCGCGATAAAGACTGGGAAAATCGGCGAAGCGGTGGCCGCGCACGCGACCACGAACGTGCTGATCGTTATACAGGTGCTGCTCTTGGGCCAGTGGCAGCTTTGGTAAGTTGCTTACTTCTTGCCGCTTCGACTGCGCAGCACGGTCACGCCGCCCAACAGCAGGGTCAGAGCGGTGATGGCCGAGGACGGATCGATTTCGGGAGCAGACCAATGATGGTCACGATCGCGTCGACCATCATCGAAGATTCCGGCGTAAGCAGTGGTTACGGCCAAGCCCGAGAGCGACAGAACCAGCACGGCGATGAATTTGGTCATACGATTAATGTCCGGATGAAGGCACTGAGGCGATGATACAGAAGCCGCGCGGCGATGTCGTGATCTCATCCGCATCGCCAAATTGAATATGTTAACTACAATGATCAAGTTGACCCGAGATACGCCCCGGAGACTCGCTACACATGTTTTGGCTGCAACTCAAAACCATCCTCAAGCATCTGATGCTTCCACCCACGGGTCCCCTGCTGCTCGCTTTGATCGGGATATTGCTGCTCAAGCGCCGACCCGTGACGGCCCGAATCTGCCTGATCCTTGGCGTGGGCTCGCTATGGCTGCTGTCGACCCCCATCGTAGCGGACGCCTTTACCGCTCTCGCCGAACACTACCCGCCGATGGATCTGAGGCGCGCAGCCGATGCGCAGGCGATTGTGATCCTGGGCGGGGGCGGCCAACGCGCCTTCGCTCCCGAATACGGGGGACCGGCCGCCGAGCCGGTGTTGCTGGAGAGACTGAGCTTCGGCGCCTTCATCGCGCACAAAACCAGCCTGCCGGTTCTCGTCACCGGCTATCGAATCGAGGCGATCGCGATGCGCGATACGCTGCAGCGGAATTTTGGGATCGATGCGCGGTGGGTCGACGGCCAAGCCTTCGACACTTTTGAGAACGCGCGCAATTCTGCCCGGCTGCTGACGGCGGACGGCGTGCACCGCATTGTGCTGGTGACGCATGGCACACACATGTGGCGTGCCGTGCACGAATTCACCGACGCCGGCTTCGAGGTCGTTCCGGCGCCCGTCGGAATGCTCGCGCAGCGCGAGATTGGCGTGTGGCGCTTCTTGCCGAATCTGGACGCGATGCAGCGATCCTTCGTGGCGACGTATGAATTGATTGGCGAGCCATTGCGCGCCTTCTTGGCCGCCGCGCATCTGCGCCGGCAATGAGCTGCTGTCGTAAGCGGAATCCCTACCGGTAGCGCCCCATCAATTTATCCAGCGCCGCGCGGCCCGGCGACAGCTTATCGAACGGGATCTTGTTGAGCGGCGTCTTCGACGTTCGATTCAAATTGTGAAACTCGGTGTTGTCGGTTTCATCGATGTGTATGAGCCCCGTCACGTATTCATTTTGCTTTAGTTTCTGCTCGATGTAGGCGTACGCGGCGGAGCGATCAGTGGGATCATAGGTTGGGTCGAGTTTTCGCAGGATGACCCGGCTGCCGTCATGCAAACTCACCGGTATCGATTCTCCCGCGGAATAGTCCACGGCAATTTCTTCGGCCCGAGGCACGAAGTCGGCCTCGACCGCCGCATGATAATGCTCACGGGTGAATCCGTAGCTCTTGGTCGAACCCTCGTGATCGTTAAAGGTTACGCAAGGCGAGAGAACGTCGATCAACGCGAAGCCATTGTGGCGCATTCCGGCTTGAATCAGCGGCACGAGTTGGGCCTTGTCGCCGGAAAAGCTGCGGGCCACGAAAGTTGCGCCCAAGGTGAGCGCCAGCAGCACCGGATCGATGGGCGGCGATGAATTGGTTTCGCCGCGCTTGGCTTTGGTGCCGATGTCCGCGGACGCCGAGAACTGCCCCTTGGTCAGGCCATATACGCCGTTGTTCTCGATCAGATACAGCATGTTGACGTTGCGGCGAATCACGTGCACCAATTGACCGACGCCGATGGACAGCGAATCGCCATCGCCCGATACACCCACATAGGTCAGCCCGCGGTTGGCGGCATTCGCGCCGCTCGCAATCGATGCCATGCGGCCATGGACGGAATTGAATCCATGCGAACCGCTGACGAAATACGCGGTGGTCTTGGACGAACAGCCGATGCCGGATAGCTTGACCAGCTGTTCCGGCTGCAACGCCAGTCCCCAGCATGCTTCGACGATGGCGGCGGTCACCGAGTCATGGCCGCATCCCGCGCACAGCGTCGACATGCTGCCTTCGTATTGCCGGCGCGTAAGGCCCAGCGTGTTCGTCGGCAGCGAAGGGTGGGCGACTTTGGGTTTGTTGATGTAGGACATGTTGGACTCTTTATCAGCGCGGAACCGCAGTCAGTCGCGGCGCTTCGGCGAGCTTGGCCCGGATTTCGTCGACGATGGGTTGAGCCGATATCGGCAGGCCGCTATAACTCAAGATCGAGAACAACTTGGTCTTTTCGACCGCAGTCTCGAGCGTCAGCAGCGACTTCAGCTGCGCGTCGCGATTTTGTTCGACGACGAAAATGGTCGCGTGCGTCTTCAAGAAAGCTTCTACGTCGCTGTTGAAAGGGAAAGCCTTCACCCGCAGATAATCGACTTCGATTTTCTGCATGGTGAGGACATCGAGGGCTTCGCGAATCGCGCCATCGCAACTGCCGATGCTGACGATGCCGACGGCGCTATTCCCTTTGCCGATCATCACCGGCTTCGGAACGTACTTTGCCGCCGTCGAGAATTTTCGCTTCAGGCGGTCGAGCACCACTTGATATTCGGCGGAGTCTTCGGTGTATCCGCCGTATTGATTGTGGCCGGAACCGCGCGTGAAGTAGGCAGCCTTGGAACTCGTGCCCGGCAGGGTGCGATACGGAATCGCGTCATCGTCGCGGTCCAGATAGCGATAGAATTTTTCCAGACCGTCGATTTCTTCCTTGGAGAGAACCTTGCCGCGATCCGGCTTGTAGGCATCGTCCCATTTGAGGTCCGGGCACATCCAGTCATTCATGCCGATATCCAGATCCGACAGCACGAAAACCGGTGTCTGCAGGCGCTCGGCAAGATCGAAGGCCTGCACCGCCATGTAGAAACATTCTTCCGGATTGGCGGGAAACAGCAGCACATGGCGGGTATCGCCGTGCGAGGCATAGGCGCAGATCATGATGTCGGATTGCTGCGTGCGCGTCGGCATACCGGTCGAGGGTCCGACGCGCTGCACGTCGAAAATCACGCAGGGCACTTCGGCGTAATAGGCAAGTCCGACGAATTCATTCATCAGCGAGATGCCCGGCCCGCTGGTCGGGGTAAAGGCTCTGGCGCCGTTCCAAGACGCGCCGATCACCATGCCGACGGCGGCCAGTTCATCTTCGGCCTGCAGCACGGCGAAATTTCGTTCGCCGGTTTCGGCGTCGACGCGGTATCGTTCGCAAAACCCCTTGAAGGCATCCATCAGCGAAGTGGACGGCGTGATGGGATACCAGGCGCCGACGGTGGCGCCGGCGTACACACAGCCCAAGCCGGCCGCCGTATTGCCGTCGATCATGATGTGGCCGCGGGTCTTCTCCATGTGTTCCACACGCAGCGGCAGCGGCGAGGTCAATTGCTCCTTGACGTAGTCATAGCCGAGGCGCAAAGCCTTGGTGTTCGAATCGAGCAGTTTCGGCTTCTTGCCGTAGCTTTCGCTCAACAGTCCGCTGATCACATCCAAATCTACATCGAGCAGCGCGGCCAGGACGCCCGCGTAGGCAATGTTCTTCAACAGAATGCGATTGCGCACACCGTCGAAATTTTCATTGACGAGCTTGGCGAGCGGCACCGGAATGACCGTGATATCACCGCGCTGCAGCAGCGAACTGCGCGGCCAAGTCGAGTCATAGATCAAATAGCCTCCGGAACGCAGCTCGCGAACGTCCTTCGAATAGGTCTCCGCGTTCATCGCAACCATGATGTCGACGTGGCTGGCGCGCGCGGCATAGCCGTCGCGCGTCACGCGAATCTCATACCAGGTCGGCAGACCCTGGATATTCGACGGAAAGTAGTTCTTGCCCGTCACCGGCACGCCCATCCGGAAGATCGCCTTCATGATCAAGGAATTTGCGCTGGCAGACCCGGTGCCATTGACATTGGCGAACTTCACCACGAAGTCGTTTACGCGGCTGGCCTCGGCAATCAGGCTGGGCATGCACGGACCTCCTCATCGATGGCCCGCGGGATCTGGATGGTCGATTTTTGCATGTCCCATGCGGCCGTCGGGCAGCGTTCGGCACACAGGCCGCAATGCACGCAGACATCCTCGTCCTTGACCATCACGCGCGCGGTCTGCGGCAATGGGGCCGACACATACAGGGCCTGAGTTGGATTGGTCGCCGGCGCCGTCAGGCGGGCGCGCAACTCTGCATCCGGGCCATTTTGAGCGATGGTGAGGCAATCGACGGGACATATGTCGATGCAGGCATCGCATTCGATGCACAGTTTTGCCGCGAACACAGTCTGCATATCGCAATTCAAGCAGCGCTGTACTTCCAGAGCCGCCTCTTCCGCGGTAAACCCCAGCTCCACTTCAATGTTGATTTTCTTGAAGCGCTCCACCAGCCCCACGTGCGGCACCAGACGCCGCTCGACGCCGTTGTATTCGTTCTTGAACGCCCATTCGTGCATGCCCATCTTGCGGCTGGACAATTTGACGCCGCGCGGCAATCGCTCCGCGACCGGCTCGTCGTGGCAGAATTTGTGAATTGAAATGGCGGCTTGATGTCCGTGCTCCACCGACCAAATGATGTTTTTCGGGCCGAAGGCCGCATCGCCGCCAAAAAAAACTCCGGGGCGAGTCGACTGGTAGGTGACCAGATTCACCTTGGGCACGTTCCACTTGTCGAGTTCGATGCCTATATCCTTCTCGATCCAAGGAAACGCGTTTTCCTGGCCGATGGCGAGAATCACGTCGTCGCATGGAAAGAACACATCGCCGAGCGAACGCGTGGCTTTGATGTCGCCGTTGTCGATATCGTATTCCAGCTTCTCGAACATCATGCCCGTCAGCCGGCCGTCTTTCGTGACGAAGGATTTGGGCGCGTGGTTGATGACGATTTCCACATTTTCATGCTCGGCGTCCTCGAGCTCCCACTCGGAGGCCTTGAAGAACTGGCGCGGTTTGCGCGCCATGACCTTCACGTTCTTGGCGCCGAGGCGCAGCGAGCTGCGGCAGCAGTCCATCGCCGTGTTGCCGACACCGATGATCAAGACCTGCTCGCCGACGCGTTCGACGTGGCCGAAGGCGACCGACTCGAGCCAGGTGATGCCGATGTGAATGCGATCCGTGTCGTGGCGGCCGGGCAATTCGAGTTCCTTGCCTTTGGGCGCGCCCGAACCCACAAATACGGCATCGAATTCCTCCGCGTCGAGCAGCTGCTTCATGCTCTTGATCGGTGAATTCAACCGAAGGTCGGCGCCCATATTCACGATGTAGCCGATTTCCTCGTCAAGTACATTGGCGGGAAGTCTGAATGCAGGAATGTTGGTGCGCATCAAGCCGCCGGGCACGCCGTACTGCTCGAAGATGGTGATGTCGTAGCCCAAGGGCAGCAAATCGTTGGCGACCGTGAGCGATGCCGGGCCCGCGCCGATACAGGCGATCCGCTTGCCGTTCTTTTCTTTGGGTGCTTTGGGCAGCAGCGCCGTGATGTCGTCGCGATTGTCGGAGGCGACGCGCTTCAGCCGACAGATGGCGACCGGTTTTTCCTCGATGCGGCCGCGGCGGCAGGCGGGCTCGCAGGGCCGGTCGCACACGCGCCCCAAAATACCGGGGAATACATTGGATTCGCGATTCACCATGTAGGCCTCGGTGAATTCGCCTTGTGCGATCAGACGGATGTACTCGGGAACGTCGGTGTGCGCTGGGCAAGCCCACTGGCAGTCTACAACCCGATGGAAGTAATCAGGTTTCGAAGTATCGGTCGGCTCCATGTTTCCTCATATTCTATCCCCAAGAAACCAAGGACGAAGTATAGCGGCAGCACCCAAGCTTAGGGCGTGACGCAGACACAATAGCTAGGGGTTGCGCGAGCACGCGAGCCGCTTGCCGGGGCGGTTTGCTGCGGCTAGACTTGAATCGGATTTTGTGTATATATAAGTCATTGAAATATATGAATATTTATATAGCTGCGGCGACCCAAGCATGATCCTGCTCCAGGGACACGATGTCGCCTGCCCGCATTGTTGGGAAACCATTAACCTGACATTGGATCTGTCGGTTCCCGAGCAGTCCTACATCGAGGATTGCCCGGTTTGCTGCAGGCCCATGATCGTGACCTACAGCTCGGTGGGAGGCGAGGTCGCCGAGCTCAGCGTCGAAGCGTCCGATTGAAACCGCGCCAGCCGCAACGCTCCGGCGAGGGGTTCAAATCACTTCGCATCCTGATCCTCTTGCTGGTGCTGCTCGGTGTCGCGATGAGTACCTGGCTGGACCGTTATCGCAGCACGCGCTGGCATGCGCCGCTGTACGTCAGCATCTATCCCATCGCCGCCGATGACAGTCCGGTGACCGCGCGCTATCTCGCAACGCTCGACGCGGACCACTTCAAACGCATCGATGAATTTTTTTCTCGCGAGGGCGCTCGATATCATGTGGATACCGACCAGCCGGTAAAGACCAGACTCAGATCCGTACTGCTCGAACGGCCGCCGCGACGCGAACCCGACGCAGGGCTGTTCGCGACGGCGCTATGGAGTTTGCGGCTGCGTTACTGGGCTTGGCGCGTCAGCGGGCATGTGAAGGAACCTGAGGACATCCGCATTTTCGTGCTGTATCACGATCCGGCGCTCACTCCGACGGTGCCGCATTCGCTGGGTCTGACCAAGGGACTCATCGGTGTGGTGTATGCGTTTGCGGCGCCTGAGATGAATGGCTCGAATGATGTCGTCGTCGCACATGAGCTGCTGCATACCTTGGGCGCCAGCGATAAGTACGTCTCCGCGAACGATGCTCCGCGGTTTCCCGACGGCTACGGGGATCCGCACCAGGTGCCGCTGTTTCCCCAGCAGTGGGCAGAACTCATGGCGGGCAGGCGCATGTTGAGCGCCGATCGATGGCAGCAGGCGGACAGTCTTGACGAAGTGGTCATCGGCCCAGCCACTGCCTTGGAAATTCGCTGGCCCGTGCACCTGTAGTGAGCAGCGTGATCAATCGAGCGCCGCCAGCAGCAACGCATGCAGGCGGCCGTTGGTGGCGAGCACGGAGGTCGAATCGAGCGACAGCGGCTCGCCGCTCAAGTCCGTGAACCGGCCTCCGGCTTCCGTGACTATCGCCGCGCACGCCGCGATATCGAGAATATTCACGTCCGATTCGATCACGGCGTCGATTTTGCCCGCCGCCAGCAAATGGTAATGCAGAAAATCGCCGTATCCGCGGACGCGGCCCAGCCGCGAAATCAACGCACCGTACCGCCCCCATTTGGAGCTCGTGGCCAGGCTTTTCAGGTTGCCCGAAGAAAGTGCGGCCGCCTCGATCGCCGATGCTTGGCTGACGCCCAGGACTTTGCCGTTCAAGTACGCACCGCGGCCGCGCTCCGCAAATGCCAGTTCTCCGTACGCCGGCGCACTGGAGACGCCGAGCACCACCTCGCCGCCCCGCATCAATGCGATCTGTGTTGAAAACATCGCGTACTCGCGCACGAATGCCTTGGTCCCATCGATCGGATCCACCAGCCACAGGCTCTCGGCATCCATATCACGCGATCCGGTTTCCTCGCCATAGAAGCCGTGGGAGGGAAAGCGCGACTCGATGATCTCGCGGATCGCCATTTCACAGCGTACATCAGCCTCGGTGACCGGCGACTTATCCGCCTTGACGCGTACTTCGAGATTGTGCCGGTACAAGGACAGCGCGATCGCCGCGGCTTGCTCGGCCGCATCGAGCGCCGCTTGAAGTTCGGCCGAGTGTTTCATAGCCTCACCATAGCAGCAATCCATATGCTAACGTCACACCCCCGAAAGACGCGCTCGAACATGGGAAACCGCCTAAGCAAAATCTATACCCGTACTGGCGATGACGGAACCACCGGCCTGGGAGATGGGGCGCGCGTCGCCAAGGAGAACCTGCGGGTCGAGGCATACGGCACTGTTGACGAAGCTAACAGCGCAGTGGGAGTGGTGCTCGCCCAGGCCGGCCTGCCGCCGGAAATCAGGCGCAGTCTGATCGATGTACAGCATGATCTTTTCGATCTCGGCGGCGAGCTGTGCATTCCCGGAAATTTGATGATCAGCGCAGACCATGTCGACCGGCTCGAGAAGGAGTTGGACGGCTTCAACGAGGCGCTGCCGCCGCTCAAGGAATTCATCCTGCCTGGCGGCGGACCCGCCGCCGCGGCCTGTCACGTGGCCCGTGCGGTTTGCCGTCGCGCGGAACGGCGCTGCTGGTCGCTTGCGCGCGTCGAAAGCGTCGCGCCCGACGCGCTCAAATATCTGAACCGGCTGTCGGATCTGCTGTTCGTACTCGCGCGGGTACTGGCACGCGGCAGCGAAGGCGGCGAAGTGACTTGGCGCCGAACCAGGCCGGCAAACGATTGACGATCGAGTTCACGCTGCACCAGCGGCGCGGCGCTGATTGGAATGCAGCCATTCAGAATGCCATCGTTGCAAATCCTCTATGGGGAGCGGCCGGCAAAAAAAGAATCCCTGGACCTGATCGGCCTGCCTGGATTTCAGATATTGCCATTGCGCTTCGGTTTCCACCCCTTCGGCCACGGTCGACAGGCCCAGGCTCTTGGCCATCGCGATGATGGCATCGACCAGCGGCGTGCTGCCGCCGCTCTTTGAAACTATGTCGCGCACGAACACCCGGTCGATCTTGAGAGTGTCGATCGGAAAATGCCGCAAGTAGGACAGGGAACTGTAGCCCGTGCCGAAGTCGTCCACCGCAGTGGCGACGCCCAAATCTTTCAGCGATTTGACCGCCTTGCTGACGAGCGCGGAATATTCGATCAATGCCCCTTCGGTGAATTCCAGCTCGATCATGCGCGGTTCGATTCCCGCGGCATCGATGGCGCGCGATACCCGCTCGACCAGGCTGCCGTCGCGAAACTGAACGCCGGAGACGTTGACCGCCACCTGCCATGCCGTACCGCCGGCGTCGCGCCAACGGCGTGCCTGGGCGCACGCTTCCCGCAATACCCAATCTCCGATCTCCACGATCAGCCCGCTCTGCTCCGCCAGAGGGATGAATTCGTCGGGCGATACGAAGCCGCGCTGCGGATGCCACCATCGCAGCAATGCTTCCACAGCCTCGACGCGCATGCCCTCGGTGGCCAATCGCGGCTGATAGTGCAGAGCAAATTCGCTGCGGTCGATCGCCTTGCGCAGATCCGCTTCCATGGACAAATATTTCGCCGCCCGCGTGCTGATCGATTTCTTGAAGAACTCCAGGCGGCCGTGCCCGGTCTTTTTGCCGTGATGCATGGCGGCGTCGGCATTCCTGATCAGTGATTCTGCGCTCGATGCATCACCTGGGAACAAACTGACGCCGATGGTCGCCGACAGCGGTATCTCCTGCTGCGCGAACACAAACGGCCGCGCCAGAGCGAGCTGCACGCGTTGCGCCACGACTTGCGCCGTGTCGGCGGTGGCGATGCCCGGAAGCGCCAACGCGAACTCATCGCCGCCGGTGCGCGCTACCCAGTCGTTGGTGTCGCTATTTTCCGCGCCGCTGCTGTCTTGCGAGCGCTGGGTGTCGCGCAGACAGTGCTGCAGGCGATGAGCGATTTCCTTGAGCAAACTATCGCCCACCGTCTGGCCCTGCGTATCGTTGATGCGCGAAAAGTTGTCCACATCGAGCATCAGCACCGCGAGCCCGCGCTGCCTCGGCGCCGCCCATGCCACCTGCTGTTCCAGGATCTGCAGCAGGCGCTGACGGTTGGGCAGCGCCGTGAGCGGATCGTAATAAGCAAGATAGCGCACGCGCGCTTCACTCTCGCGCAGCTGATCCTGGGTTTGTTTGGCGCGCACCAGAAATTTGACCCGCTCGGCCAGCAGCATCGGGTTGATGCCCTTGGAGGAGAAATCGGTGGCGCCGGCATTGTAGGCCCGCTGCACCGACTCCATATCGTCGAGGCTGGTCTGCATCAAGATCGGCACGTGACGCGAGTTCGGCAGCGCCCGCAATGCGCGGCACACATCGAATCCGCTCATCCCCGGCATGACCACATCGAGCACGACGCAGTCGGTGGGATGCGCATTGAACAGATTCAGCGCGCTGCTGCCGTCCTCCGCCGTGATGACGCGAAAACCCGCGACCTCCAAGGCGCTGCCCACGAGCAATCTCGCGCCCGGATCGTCGTCGACGACGAGTACGGTTGCCAATGTGCTGATCTGATTGTCGCTTGGGTTCATTTGGTCCTGCCTATGCCGCGTTCGTCGATCGCTCATGCATGAGCGCGTTGCAAAATTCTTCATATTCACTGCGGATGCTCTTGAGGAACGGCGCGGCCTTCTTGATGCCGCCCTCGCGCGCCAGAGCCTCGCATTCCTTGATGAGCGTCGCGAGACGAACACCGCCCAGATTGGCGGTGCTGGACTTGAACGCATGCAGAGATTCATGGAGCGCATCGGGGTTGGCGCTCATCGCCGCAGCCTCGATGGCGTTGATCAGCGGCGGCGAATGCTGCAGGTACAGCTCGATCATCGAGTTGAGCAGCGCCGGGCGCGCCAATGCCGCGATATTGCGCAATACGGCCGGATCGATCAGCGGCAGCCGCGAGCCGTCGCGGCGCTCCAGTTCGGGAAGCATTTGCATTGCCAGCCAACGCTTCAGCAGCGCCGCCAATTGCTGCTGGGAGAAAGGCTTGCTCAGGAAGTCATCCATGCCGGCGGCCAGGCATCGTTCGCGGTCTCCCTCCATGGTATTGGCCGTCAGCGCAATGATGGGAACGCGCGCGCCTCCCGAATTCTGCTCGCGCCGCCGCAGTTCAGCGGTGGCCGTCAGTCCATCCATCACCGGCATGTGGCAATCCATCAACACCGCGTCGTAAGCTTCGTTATTGATGATCTCCAGGGCCAGCCAGCCGTTCTCCGCGGAGTGCGCTATGCAGCCCAAGCTCTCGAGCATTCCCACGGCGACTTCCCGGTTCACGGGATTGTCCTCGACCAGAAGAATCTTCGGCACGGTCCTTGGTGCGGCGGCCGGCATCGATCGAATCCCGGTGTCTTCCAGCGCCTGGTCCGGTGTGGCGGCCATGGCCCGCGTCACGCAATTCAGGAGTTGCGAGCGGCGCAGGGGTTTGGAGAGGATCGCCGCAAACAGCTGCACGGCATCGGAGTTGCTCTCGGGATTGTCGCGTACGGTGAGCATGATGAGGCGCAGCGCCGACAGGCGCGAGTCGCCGCGAATGCGCTTCGCCAACTCCATGCCGTCCATGCCAGGCATTTCATCGTCGAGCAGCGCGAAATCGAATCGCGGGCCTGCTTCACCGCTCAATTCGGCAAGCGCCTCGGCGCTGGTCCCGGCTGCAACCACTTCGACGCCCCAGGACTTCAAGTGTTGCGAGAAGATTTCCCGGTTGCTGGCATTGTCATCGACGATCAACGCCCGCAATCCGACCAGTCTCATTCGCGGTAAGCGCGTGAAGGTGGGCGTGGCTTCGATGACGGGCTCGAGCCGCACCTCGAACCAAAAAGTCGAGCCTTTACCCACCACGCTGTCGACGCCGATCGCCCCTCCCATCAACGTTGCAAGCTCGCGGCAGATGCTCAATCCCAGACCCGTGCCGCCGTACTTGCGCGTGGTGAAGGAGTCAGCCTGACTGAAGGCGTTGAATATGTCCGCCTGGGCGTCCTTGGAGATGCCGATGCCGGTGTCGGTAACCTCGAATCGCAGCAGTCCATCGGCGCCGACGAGCTTCACCCGCGCGATCACCTCTCCGGCCTCGGTGAACTTGATGGCATTGCCCACCAAGTTGATCAGAATCTGGCGCAGCCGCATGGGGTCACTGCGCACCTTGGTGGGCACATCGAGCTCGACGTCGCATGCCAGTTCCAACCCCTTCGCATGCGCTCGGGCCGCGCAAATCTCGATCGCCTGTTCGACCGTTTCGCGCAGACCAAACTCGATGCATTCCAACTCGAGCTTGCCTGCTTCGACTTTGGAGAAGTCCAATATATCGTTGATGATCTGCAACAGCGCGCTGGCGGACAGCGATATGGTTTTTGACAGGTGCCGCTGGCGCGGGGTTAGCTCGGTCGCCTGCAGCAGCTCCGACATGCCCATGACGCCGTTCATGGGTGTGCGGATTTCGTGGCTCATGCGCGCGAGAAATTCGCTCTTCGCGCTGCTGGCCCGTTCCGCCGCCTCTTTCGCGCGGGTCGCTTCCGTGATGACCAGCTGCAGTTCCCGGTTGGCGTTGCCCAGATTCTCCGTTCGCTCGGCGATCTGCTGCTCGAGGAACTGGTGGTATTTCTGCAGACGCAGATCGCGATGCCTGATCTGGCCGAGCATCCGGTTGAAGCCGTCGATCAAGGAACCGATCTCGTCGTCGGAATTGCGCTCGACGCGCAGGCTGTAGTCTCCCTCCACGGAAACCCTCTGCATGGTTTGCGCTAGATTCACGATGGGTGCAGAGATCTGCTTCTGCAGACGCGCCGCCAGCCAATAAGAGACGAAAATGGCGGTGGCGATCGCCGCCAACGTGATCAATGCGTAAGCGCGCCAATCCGGGTAAAGCGCGGCGAGCGGCACGAGAATGTGCAAGTACCCCAAAACGGCGCCGGCCCGGGTGACAGGAACGGTGATTTGAAATTGGTTTCCATGCACCAGCAGCCGCGTGTTATTGGGATCGAACCGCGGCTGCGCCGACGGCTGCTCCAACAGCACGGCGCTCTCGGCGCGGTCGTAGGTCGCCAGCCTTTGACCGTCGTCCAGGTAGATCTCCGCGACATTCACCATCGGTTCGTCGCGCAGCTTGTTCAAAGCTTCGATGGCGGCCGCGTTCTCGCCCGAGCGCAGCGCCTCGATGGTGCTCGCGCCGATGGTGCGTGCAATGCCGGCGGCCCGCTCCTGAAGGTCTGCGCGCAGATGCAGCAGATTGGTCGTGATGTGCATGACTATTGCGATGGCAAAGGCAGCCATCGCCGGAACCGTTATGACGGCCCGCAGCTTGCGTTCGATTGGGAGGTCTGCGAACCGACGAATCAATAGCCCTCTCCGTCATCGAACCGTTATGGTTTACAACCGTTATGGATCACTCTCACCCTTCAAGTGTCGGCTTACGGGTGGGAATCTGCTGGAAGTGACCGTGACGCGGGTCACGTTTGCCCATGAGTGGGTGAATGGCTTGCCTAGCCGTTAGGGGTTTTGCTGCATGCCGCGCCTATTTCTCGGCGGGTGCGAGACCAATCGAATGCGGGGCCGGGGTCCGTCTTGCGCCCAGGCGCGATATCGCTGTGCCCGGCCAGGCGCTCTGGAGACAACCGCGGATAGGCCTTGCAGAGCGCCGCGACCACTTCGGCGAGCGCCTGGTACTGCGCATCCTCATACGCGAGATCGTCGACACCTTCGAGTTCGATGCCGATCGAGAAATCGTTGCAGGCCGCACGGCCCTGGTAGCTGGAAACGCCGGCGTGCCACGCTCTATCGGTGAACTTTACGTACTGGGTCAGTCCGCCGTCACGCGCCACGACCACATGAGACGACACGCGCAGTACGCCAATTTCGGCAAAATAGGGATGCGCATCAAGCGGCAGTGAGTTCGTGAACAGCCGGTCGATCCACGGGCCGCCGAAATCTCCCGGCGGAAGGCTGATACCGTGAACCACTATCAAATCCGCTTCCACCCCGGCAGGACGCGCATCGCAATTCGGCGAGGCGACTTGCCTGGCGCCGCGCAGCAGCCCACTGGTGATATCAACCTGCAATTGCACGCCTTTCAGTTGCCGATACCGGCGTAAGCATATGCGACAATCGCCGGCACATGAATGCCACCTTGAGGCGCGAGCGAACGGCGTGCGATTGACCCGCGTGTATGTCGACGGTGCATTGACTCCCGGAAGCACGGTCGATCTGGGTCAGGGCGCCGGTGCACATTTGGCCAAGGTTCTGCGCGCGCGCAACGGCGATGAGCTGGTGCTCTTCAACGGCGATGGTCGGGAATTCAGCGGCGCGGTCGAACGGGTTATGGGCTCGCGCGTTTCCGCGTCGGTCGGTGCGGCTCGCTCAATTGATCGGGAATCGCCCCTGAGGCTGACCCTGATGCAGTGCGTACCGCGCGGCGATCGGATGGACTTCATCGTGCAGAAGGCGACGGAACTCGGCGTCGTGCGCGTCGTACCCCTGTTGAGTGAACGCAGCGTCGTGCGGCTCGACGAGAACCAAGCGGCATCGAAGCAGGCGCATTGGCGGGCCGTGGCGGTGAGTGCCTGCGAACAATGCGGCCGCAACCGGGTGCCGGGCATCGAGGCGCCGCAATTGCTGCTCAACTACCTTGGCGCTTTGGCGCCTACCGGACTCGCGGAGGCCCTGCGGCTGGTATTGGAGCCCGAGCGAGCACACCCGGCCGGCGAAGCAACACCTATCGATTGGACCACCGGCGTCTCGATCGCCTCGGCCGACATCGCCATTGGCCCCGAAGGCGGCTTCACTGCCGGTGAACTCGAGGCATTCCAATTGTGCGGCTTCTCGCGCATCGGGCTCGGTCCCCGGGTGCTGCGCACCGAAACTGCGGCAATCGCTGCGATCGCCATGCTGCAGGCTCGATACGGGGATCTGTAGCTTTTTTCCGACGCTGCGTCGCGGGCTGCCGACGCTTGCAAGCCGGGCCGTAGCGCATCTAATAATCAATCAATAACTTGCTTGGCGCGATCCTATGAAGCAGCAATTTCCACTCGCACTAGCGTCTCTGTTCTGCACCTTGTTCGCTGCCTGCGGCGGTGGCAGTGGCGGCGGCGGCGGACAGGCTGCAGCGCCTTCCGTGGCAGCGTCGATTACCGCCCAGCCGATGAATCAAACGGTGATCGTCGGACACACGGCAACCTTTACGGTGACCGCGGCGGGCACCGCTCCGCTCATGTACCAATGGCAGAAAGGGGGAGTCGCGATCTCGGGGGCGACCTCACCGAGCTATACCACCCCGCCGGCGCAATCGACCGACAGCGGCAGCACTTTCCTGGTCATCGTCAGCAACGCCGGCGGCAGCATATCGAGCAACCCGGCGAAACTCACCGTAGCGACCGGGACGGCGATGCCCGCGGGAACCGATGTCACCACCTACAAGTATGATGTGAGCCGCAGCGGCCAAAATCTCACCGAATCGGCCCTCACGCCGGCGAACGTAAACTCGAGCAGCTTCGGCCTGCTGCGTACCCTGCCGGTCGACGGCAAAGTCGACGCGCAGCCGCTGTACGCCTCGCAGCTCAGCGTGTCCGGCGGCTCATTCAATACGGTGTTTGTGGCCACCGAACATGATTCCGTGTATGCGTTCGACGCCGATTCTGGCGCATTGCTGTGGCGCGTATCGCTGCTGGACGCCAACGAGACCACCAGCACGAATCAAGGATGCAACCAGCTGGCTCCCGAAATCGGCATCACCGCGACGCCCGTCATCGATCGAAAGGTTGGCGCTCACGGCGCCCTCTATGTGGTGGCGATGTCGGTCGATGCTTCGTCCAACTATCATCAGCGCCTGCACGCGCTGGATTTGACGTCCGGGGCCGAGCTTTTCAATGGACCAACGGACATCTCGGCGACCTATCCGAGCACCAGCGGCATGTCCAGCTTTAACGCCGGCCAATATGCGGAGCGAGCCGCGCTCCTGCTCTCGAACGGCACGATCTATACCAGCTGGACTTCGCATTGCGACGGCCAACCCTACTCAGGGTGGGTAATGGCCTTTGCTGAAGACACACTCGCGCAGAGCGCCGCGCTCAACGTGGCGGCAAACAGCAGCGCGGGACCGGCGATCTGGATGAGCGGCGGCGGGCCGGCCGCGGATTCGGCCGGCAACGTTTATCTGCTCACGGCAAACGGCGCCTTCGAGACCACGCTCGATGCCAATGGCTTTCCGAGCGGCGGGGACTACGGCAATTCCTTCCTCAAGATCGCGAGCGCCAACGGCAAATTGAGCGTCGCGGACTATTTTACGATGTCGAACGAGGTGGCCGAGTCTGCAGCGGATCAGGATTTGGGCTCGGGCGGCGCAATGCTGTTGCCGGATCTCACGGATTCGAGCAATACCGCGCGCCATTTGATGATCGGCGCCGGCAAGGACAGCAATATCTACGTGGTCGATCGCGATGCCATGGGCAAATTCAATCCGAACAGCAACAACATCTTTCAGATGCTGACCGGTGCTCTGCCCGGCGGAATTTGGTCCACGCCGGCGTATTTCGGCGGCACGGTGTACTACGGCGAGTCCAACGGCCCGATGAAGGCATTTGCCATTTCGGCCGCCAAGCTGCAGACCACGCCGCAATCACAGACCGCCGCGCAGTTCACCTATCCAGGCACCGCGCCCAGCGTCTCGGCGAGTGGGACCGCCAATGGCATCGTCTGGGCCCATGAAAATACCAACCCGGCGGTGCTGCACGCCTACGACGCCACGAACCTCGCTCACGAGCTATACAACAGCAGCCAGGCCGCTGGAAATCGAGATCAGTTCGGCGCAGGAAACAAATACATCACACCGGTCGTGGCCGACGGCAAGGTCTTCGTCGGCACGGCCAACTCGGTGGCGGTATTCGGTCTACTGAAGTGAACCAGCCGTCACGGCATCACCGAAGTTTCCTCGGCAATCATCTGCTCGAGGCGCTCTAGATCGGGAATCAGCGGCGTCTCATTGACCATACGCACCTGGCAGATCACCGGCGAGCGCTCGGGAAAGCTGCGCGACGGGTCGGGGCGCACCACATCGGCGTTGACCCGCACCAGCTGCGGAAATCCCTGGGTCAATATCCCGAAGTAGCCCGCCTGTATCTGACCGCCGGCGGCATGGAAAATCACGATCCGTGTTCGAGTCGAGACACTGGGCAGCGGTTGGCCGAACGCCCCTTCGAAGGACACCACCGGCACATTGCGTCCGCTCCAGCTGACGAGCCCCAAGTACCATGGCGGCGCATTGGTCATCTCCGCCGGTGCTTGGTAGCCGATGACCTCGGCGACACAGGCGCGCGGCACGATCAATCGCTCTCCCGCCAGTGGCACCAGCAAGCTATAGAGCTCGTCGCGCAAATCGGACATGGGCTTAAGAGGCTCCTAGCGCGCGACCGCACTGCGTCGATTGACGAGCGGCTCGATGGCGTCGAGCAGCTGGCTTTCCTGGTACGGCTTGCCCAGATAATCGTCCACCCCGAGTTCGATCGCGCGCGCCCGATGCTTCTCGCTCACCCTCGAGGTTATCATCACGATTGGAATGTGCTTGAGGCGCGGATCGTTGCGCACATGTGCTGCCACTTCGTAGCCGTCCATTCGCGGCATTTCGATATCGAGCAAAATGATATCGGGCAGGTGCTCCTGCAGCAGCGATACGGCATCCACGCCGTCTTTGGCGGTCAAAACCCGCATGCCGTTGCGCTCCAACAGACGCTGCGTCACACGCCTCACGGTTATCGAGTCATCCACGACCAGCGCAAATGTTCGCCGGTCGCGCTGATCGAGAACTACCGTTTCAGTCGGCCGGGCGCGCCACTCCGAACGGACCAAAGACCCCATGTCGAGAATGAGGACGATTCGCCCGTCGCCCAAGATCGTGGCTCCCGCGATGCCGCGAATCCCCGATATCTGCGGACCCAGAGATTTCACCACGATTTCCCGGCTGCCGACCAGTTCATCGGTGACCAGCGCGGTGGAGTGTTCGCCCGCGCGGATCAGTACCACCGACATGGATACGTCGGATTCCGGCAGACGGGTTGCGCCCAGACCGACGAACGAGCCGAGGTGTTGGAAACGATACTTCTGGCCGCCATATTCGAACAGCAGTGCGTCCTTCGCCAGATGCCTGGCGACGATATTTCTCGGCAAACGCACGACCCCTTCCACCGTTGCCAGCGGCAGCGCATAAGTCTCGTCCGCGACGCGCACGATCAAGGCCTGGCTGATCGCCAGCGTGAACGGCAGCCGAATCGTGAAGCGCGACCCTTTGCCGTAGGTCGAATCGATGAATAAGCCGCCGCCGAGTTTTTTCACTTCAGTGGCAACGACATCCATGCCTACCCCGCGGCCCGCCGCCTGCGTGACATGGCCGGCCGTGCTGAAGCCCGGCTCCAATATCAGCTGTACCGCCTCCTCATCGGTGAGCTTTGCGTGAGCGTCGATGAGCCCCAGGGCCAGGGCTTTTTCGCGTATCAGCTTCACGTTGATGCCGGCGCCGTCGTCCGCAACCACGATCACGATCTCAGCGCCGTCGCGCTCCAAGCTGATGGAAATCCGGCCCACGTCAGGCTTGCCCATGGCGGCGCGGCGGTCAGGATGCTCGATGCCGTGCACGACGGAATTGCGCAGCATGTGCTCCAGCGGCGCAACCATACGCTCCAACATTTGCCGATCGAGTTCCGCGGCGGCGCCTTGTACCGCGAGTTCAGCCCGTTTGCCGGTGTCGTTGGCCGCCTGCCGCACCAATCGCGTCAATCGCTGCACATGCCGTTGAAAAGGAACCATGCGCGTTCGCATCAGGCTGTTCTGCAGCTCAGTGATGACTCGGGACTGCTGCGTCAGGAGACTCTGCGCCTCGCGCGTCAAAGTCTCGAGCAGACCTTGAATGCTCGCGACGTCGCTCGAGGTTTCGGCGAGCGCACGCGAGTACTGCTGCAGCGATGAATACCGGTCCAGTTCGAGCGGATCGAAGTCGTCGCGCCGCGGTTCCAGTTCCTGATGCTTGTGCAACACTTGCGCTTCAGTCTCGATTTCCAGTCCGCGCAACTGCTCTTTCAAGCGCGTCACCGTGCGCGCCAGCTCAGCAAGGTTGAAGTCGATTGAGTTGACCTGCTGATCGAGGCGCGCGCGGAATATGCTCACCTCGCCGGCGTTGTTGAGCATCGTATCGAGCAGATCCGCATCCACCCGGGCCATTTCGACCCGTTCCGCGGGCGCAGCTTCACGCCCGGGCAATATGGTGGGCGCGCTGCTCAATTCCATGCTCGAGGAGCTGTCCTCGCTGGCAGCAACGGCGTCCGCCGGGAGCGGCGCGACCGACCGCTGCGCAGCCGGCACGGCGGGCATGCTCGGCGCCGGCGTGACCGGTGCGGGCGCGCTCGGCGCCGGTGGAGGAACCGGCCTGGGCGCGTGCGCCGGGCGCGCGGATTCAACCGCCGCGCCGGCAGGTGCGGACGCCGCGCGCGCCGCCTCTGCCGGTGCTGGCGTGCCGGCTGGCGCGGCCAATGCCCGAAGCTGCGCGATCAGCTCGTGCGCTTCCGTGGGCAGCGTACCGGCGCTCACCACATCGCGCATTCGCGCGAGTTCATCGAGACTCGCCTGCATGACGGCGTGCGCGCGATCATCGCCCGCGATGGCGCCGCTTTCGATCTGCAGGACCACGGTCTCGAGTTCATGACTCAGGTCGCCCATGGCGGTGATGCCGGCCATCCGCGCACCGCCTTTGAGCGTGTGCAGCTGGCGCTGCAGCTCGGCAACCGGCTGTTTGTCGTTGCGAACTCGACTCCAAGCCGTCAGCGACGCCTGCGCCGCTTCCATGAGCTCGGTCGCCTCCTCGCTGTAGATGTTGGCGATTTCGTGGTCGAACTCTTCGGCGGGCGGCGCGCCCTGCGCGCGGTCGGCGGGTCCGGGCATGATCGCGGAGGCGCTGGTATCACGGCTCTCCTGGGCGATCATCGCATCGACTTCGGCTTCGAGCTTCTGCAGCCGCGCGAGCAGTGCTGGTTGGTCGGCGAAGAATCCGGTCGACTCGTTGATGTGCGACACCACGTTCTCGATGGCGCGCACCGAATCAGCCAGAGTCGCAAGCCCTGTGTCCGACAATCCGTGGCCGCTGTCGAAAACCTTGCGCATGACGTGATTGAGCGGATCTGTGATGCGGATGCCGTGCCGCGCCTCGGCCATCTTCGAGCTGCCGCTCAGGGTATGAATGGCGCGATATACCGACTCCGGCAGATCGTGCGGCGCGGGTTGGCCGGCGCGCTTGCCAAGATACTCGCGAATTTCCGCCAGGTGACTCGCGGTTTCCTTGCTGTAGATGTCATGCAGCGCCGGATCCATCGAGACGGGGGCCGCCGTTTCGGCCGCGGCAGATCTGCCTTGCCAGGTCGCGGTTGCGCTGTTCGCATCGGAGGCCGCTCGATCTTCGGGCGCCACATTGGCTTTGAGCTGTTCCGGATCGCGGCCGTCGGCGTAGGCGAACGCGCGGGCCATGAGCGCCTCGACCGGCAGCGAATGTTGGCGCCCGGTCTCCAGCTGTTCCACCAATTGCGGCAGGGCGGACACGGCGTTGCGCAGCAAGGCCATCATCCCGGGCGTGCGCGTCAGGGTCTTGTCGATGATCCGATTCAGCAAATTCTCTATCGACCAGGCAAATTCCGCGATCGCCCGCGCTCCCACCATGCGCCCGCTGCCTTTCAACGTATGAAAACTTCGGCGCAGCGAGGACAGTGAGTCGAAATCCAGGGGATTTTGATCCCATAAGGGGAAGGCGTTTTGAACGGAGCCGATCTCTTCCTTGGCTTCTTCGATGAACAGCTCGACGAATTGCGGATCGACCGCCTCGGCTTGGGGCAGGGCGATCAGGGGATTGGTCGCCGCGTGGGCGCGCTTGGTGCGCTCGAGCGCAATGGTTTCCGCCGGATCCAGCTTCATCGTGGCGGCGGCTTCGCTGCTCGAGAGATTCAGATTCGGTACGCGTATCGATGCCTCGTCCGTCAGCGTCTTGAGGCATGTCTCGGCGTTGTCGAGCATGTACCAAGGATCGGTCCGTCCGTTCTGCAAAGTCTCCATGTAGTACTCAATGCTCACGATCGCATCGGCTACGCGCTCCAGACGGGCGGCATCCGGCGGCGGCGCACCCGGTTCGATGAGCTTGCGGACCTGCGTGCCAATGGCGTCCATCAAATCCACCGCGCGCCCCTTGCCGAGCATCAGCAACCCCGCGGTGATCCCGCGCAAAAGCTGCGGAACGTTGTCGAGACCCTGCGGTGAAAAGTCAGTCGGCTTCTGCACGGCCAGCGAAATCGCCTCCTTGATACGAGCCAGATTCACGATGCATTCGCGCAGTACCGCTTCGCTGACCTGTCTGAATTCCAAGTCCTGATCCATGGGAATGTCGGCCGCCGATTCGCCCGAGGCCACGGGCAAGATCAGGCGCACGAGCTGGTCGTCGAGGCTGTCTTCGACCTCCAGCAGGACACCGGCCACCTGGACCAGGGTCTCTCCCGGCGGCGTCTTGCCGTCGGTGACAATTTGCGACAGCGCCGAAATTTCGTCCTGCACGCGCTGGCGCAGTTCGCCAAGCCCCAGCACCCCGAGCGTGTCGCTGATCTTCTTCAAGAGCTCCAGCTGCGGCACGAGTTCTTCGGTTTGTCCGCCGCCGCGGCGCACGAAGATGTCGAGAACATCCTTGACCTTGGATAGATCTTCTTTGATGGCCGCCGCCACCGTTCGCATCAGTTTCACACTGGGCGCCGAGAGACTCTCCCTCTCGTGTTCGATGCTGTCATCGACCGGCAAGAGTTCGGCGAGCTTGAACGAGGCGCGGACCGCCGCGATTCGGCCGCCGGTGGTCGTTGCACGAGCGACGTAGTACAGCAGGTTGTTCAGCAAATCGATCGGCGGGTCTTCGCAGTAGCGGGCCTCGCCCAGCTCGTAAAGCACCTTGATTTGCCGGTCTGCTTGGCCCAGCAAGCGCTTGAGCGTCGCACTGCCTTCCAAGCCGTTGGCTCGAACGGCTTCGATGATGGCGCCGGTCACCCACCACAGTTGGAACACCGGCTGAGTGGTCGCGACCTGCTCGAGCTTTTCAGTCACCTTCGCCAGAATTTCCAGATTCTGTACGGTGCGCTCGCCGCGAATGTACCCCAATAAACCGATTTGAAATCGCGGCCGCAGCCGGCGAGCCCACTGCGCCACCGAAATCGATTGCTCACCCTGCACCTGCGATTGCGGTTTGGCGTTCTGATCGGATTTCAGGTTGAGCAACAACAGCGTGCCTTCGGACAGCAGCGGGCTGCCGCGCACGGAGCGCAAATCGTTGAGCAGCGGCAGCAGCACCAGCGCCAGGTCTCTGCCGCCCGACAAGACGCGCTCGAGATAGGTCGGCAGCTGCACCATCGCCCTCATCAATGCATCCAGGCCGTCGATTTGCCGCTTCTGATCGTTGCTCGAGGTCAGCAGGTAGCGTGTGACGTGCTCCATCTCCTCCGCGAGCAGCGCCGCACCATAGACCTCGACGAGGCGCAGCACGCCGTGCGCGGAGTGCAGCTGATCGCCGCACTTCTCCAACAGCACGCGTTGATCCGGCCGTTCCGCGTAGGCCTCGAGCGACGCGCGCGCATCATTCAACGTCGCCGCCAGCTCCTTGGCGACGATGTGCAGAGTTTGAGAGCTGATATCGGTCATGACGAAATCTACGGGGAGCTACGCTCCGATGCCGCTCGCCTTGCGCAATTTGCCTGAATTGCCTGTATTCGCGGGCGCCGGGGATGCAGGGAGGCGGGCAGGCGGTGGACTCGCAGCTACGGCGGTCGCGCCCCCGCCGTAATCGGGGAGCCTGAAGCCGGCCACGGACTTGCGCAATTGCGCCGACAGCGCCGCCAGTTTGGCGATCGACGTCGATGTCACCGTCGATCCTTCCGCCGTCTGCGATGAAATCTCTCGCACTACTTGCATGTTTTTCGAGATGTTGCCCGACACCGCCGCCTGCTGCCGGGCGCTCGCGGAAATGTTCTGCACCAGGCTCGCAATCTGGTTGGAAACCTGCTCGATCTCCTCGAGGGCCGCACCGGCGTTCTCGGCCAACAGCGCGCCGCCGACCACATCCGTGGTGCTGCGCTCCATGGACACGACCGCTTCGTTGGTATCGGTTTGAATGGTGCGCACCAGAACCTCGATCTGCTTGGTCGCATTGGCGGCGCGCTCCGCCAATCTTTGCACCTCGTCAGCCACCACGGCAAAACCGCGGCCCGCTTCACCCGCCATCGAGGCCTGAATGGATGCATTCAGCGCCAGAATATTGGTCTGTTCGGCGATATCGTTGATCAGCTCGACGATGTTGCCGATTTCCTGGGAGCTTTCCCCCAGCCGCTTGATGCGCTTGCTGGTCTCCTGAATGGTTTCGCGTATCGCGTTCATGCCGTCGATGGTGCGGCGCACCGCATCGCCCCCCTTGTGCGCCACATCCACCGAATGACGCGCGACGTCCGAGCAACGCTCCGAATTGCCGGAGACCTCCTCGATTGAGGCAGCCATATCGGCCATGGACTCGCTGGCCGATGAAATCTGCCGCGACTGCGCGCTGCTCGCCTTCGCCATGTTTGCCGCCGTGCCCTGGGTTTGCTTGGCGGCGCTATCCAACTGGATCGCGCTGTCGTTGATGGTGGTAACGAGTTCGCGAAGCGCCTCGATGGCGTAATTGATTGAATCGGCGATCGCACCCGTGATGTCTTCGGTAACGGTCGCCTGCACCGTGAGATCACCATCGGCAAGGCTCGACAGCTCATCGAGCAAGCGCATGATGGCTTCTTGGTTGCGTTCATTTTCGCGCACCCGAAGCTCGTTGGTGCGCCGCATATTGACGGTCTTGGAATACGTCCAGGCCAGTAAGCCCAAGAAGAGCGCTGCCAGGCCTAGAAACGATAGTATCCAGGACTTATAGCTTGCGCCGGACTCGTCGCGCGGCGCCGCGGTTCCCAAAGCGGTCGTCAGCGTGTTCGCGATCCCGGGCATCGCGCGGGCTGCGGTTTGCGCTTTCGACAGAGCGTCCGCGGCACCGATCGCCTTGCGGACGCTATTGGTGTATTGCTGATTGCGCTGTACCACCGTTTTCAGCCGCTGCTCGGGATCGGCGCCGGTGACTTTCTGAATGGCAATGCCGGACTCCTCGCCCGACAGGCCGCGAATGACCTGGTTCAGGAATTCGAGACTATCGGCAAGCCTTTGCGCGCTCGGCCCAGCGTCGCTCACGCCTGATCCTAAACCGTTCAAATCTTGCTGAATGCGCTGAACGGTGAGTTCAAAGCGCTCCAGATAGCGGCTCATTCCTTCGAGCTTCTGCACGCCGACGGAACTGCCAAGATCGCCAAGCTCCGACAACAGTTTCGGCGCCAATTCACGTACTTCTTGAGTGGACGCCTGGATGGTTTCCACGGCGGATCGAGCGCCTTCCACCGCCGTTACGTCCTCGTCGAGTTTGCTCCACGTCGCCGCATCGGCGCCCCCCGGCACCGCGGCATGCAGAGACTTGAGGCGGCCCGCGCTCCTGGCGAGAGCATCAAACGCGCTGGGTTCGCCTCGCAAGGCGTTTTGCGCCTCGAACGGTATGCGCTGCAGCACGAGCGACAGTTGCTCCCCCGGCGCCGCCACCGGTGTGCCTCCCCGCGTGAGGACCGTGAAGGCGGCGGCCGCGGCCAGACAAAGCACGACCAGCGCTGCCAGCAGCGGCAAGAAGTTGAAGTTGGGCCTAGTATCGGTTCGCCTAGTCATTGCTGTTCCACGGGAACCTAGCTCGCAGCCTGCAAGAAGCTCTGGCTCTCCACCAAACTCTTTAAACTGATCACCGGCCAAACCTCGCCACCGCGGCGAAAGGCACCGGCAAGATAACTATCGCATCGGATCACCGTCGGCGGAGCCTCGGCATTGAATTCCGATTCCGCAAATCGTCGAAATCCCAATACCTCATCAACCATCAGTCCGGCCGGAATATCCCGGTGATTGACCACAATAATTCGCGCATTGCGCCCCGCAACGGTCGCACCGCTGCCGAGGAACTGGCGCAAATCCAGCATCGGCATGAGCGAGCCGCGCACATTCGCCAGCCCCCTTACCCAATTCTTGGCGCCTGGGATGCGAGTGACGACCGCCGGATACCCCAAAACCTCGCGAGTCTCCTCGCGGGCAGCCAAAAACGTCTCTCCGCCCATCCGAAAGGCAACACCTACCCACTCTTGCCCGGCATTGTCTTCCGCAACGCTCTTCGCCGCCAGCGTGCGGCTGCGCTTCTCCAATTCCTTGAGCAATTCGAACGGCCGGTCACGCAAGCCGCGCAAGCTATTGTCGGTCCCGCTCATCGTACTCGTCATGTGGCCAGTGCGGCCTGCGCTTTCTCGACCAACGCCTGTGCGGACACCGGTTTGACCAGATAATCGACGGCACCCTGCCGCAAACCCCACACTCGATCCGTTTCCTGACCCTTGGTGGTCACCATGATGATGGGGATCAGGCTGGTCTCGGGATCATTGATGAGCATGCGAGTGGCTTGATAGCCGTTGACCCCGGGCATCACGATATCCATGAAGATGAGATCGGGCTTCATCTCGCGCGCCTTGCGCACCCCCTCTTCGCCGTTCTCCGCGGCGGCGGTCTTGAAGCCATGCTTCTCCAAGGCCTTCTGCATGACGAATACCTCGGTGGGGGAATCGTCGACGATTAAAATCAATGCCATGCTCGTATCTCCGTCATTTCCCGACGTGAGCTTCGATCGCGCCCAACAATTCGTCTTTGGTAAACGGCTTGGTCAAATAATGCTCCGACCCCACGATGCGGCCTCGCGCTCGATCGAACAAGCCATCCTTGCTGGACAGCATGATCACGGGAATTTGTTTGAACACTTTGTTGTGCTTGATCAGCGAACAGGTCTGGTAACCGTCCAGACGGGGCATCATGATGTCGACAAAGACGATGTCCGGCTGATGGTCGGCGATCTTGGAGAGTGCATCGAAGCCGTCGACGGCCGTGAACACCTCGCAACCTTCCTTGGTGAGCAGGGTCTCAGCGGTCCGGCGAATGGTCTTGCTGTCATCGATCACGAGAACTTTGAGGCCCGTGAGTTTCGGTTTGCCGCTGGTGATCATGCTCTCCATTACGTGCGTAGGTGCTGGAATCTTGTGGCTTTTTAACATATCCAGGCCGCGCAAGCCACGGTATGGGGTCGACATTTGGAGGCATGCGCGCCGAAACAACGGTGGCCTGGTTCACAGTTTTCTCAAGAGAGCGGACGAAGCGCTTGCGCTAGACTGCAGGAATGAGCTTGTCGTCCCGTGTGCGCCTCGTCGTGGTCATGGATCCCATTGCAGCGATCAAGCCAGCCAAGGACACCACGTTAGGGCTACTGCTCGCCGCACAAGCGCGCGGCTGGCAACTTTTCTACGCAGAGCAGAAGGACTTGTGGCTGCGTGACGGCATCGCTTGGGGCCGCCTGGCCCCGCTGCGGGTATTCGACGATCCGGAAAGCTGGTTCACGCTGCAACAAGCGCACGACGGCAAACTCGGCGAATTCGACGTGATTTTGATGCGCAAGGATCCGCCGTTTGACATGGAATACGTCTATACGACGTATATTCTGGACCGCGCGCAGATCCAAGGGGCGCTCGTTTGCAACAGTCCGCAGGGCTTGCGGGACATGAACGAGAAGGTCTATACGGCCTGGTTCCCCGAATGCTGCGCCCCCACCCTCGTCACGCGCGACATGCACGACATGAGCGAATTCCTGCGGGAGCATGGAAAAGCGGTCTGCAAACCGCTGCACGGCATGGGGGGGAGATCCATCTTCGTTCTGGAGCAAGGCGACAAGAACCGCAACGTCGTCTTCGAAACCTTGACTGAGTACGGTTCCCGGTATGCGATCGTGCAGCGTTATCTCCCGGAAATCACCACCGCGGGAGATTGCCGCATCATCCTGGTGGACGGCGAGCCCGTGCCATTTGCCCTGCAGCGAATGCCGGCCCCTGAGGACAATCGCGGCAATCTGGCGGCGGGAGCGCGGGCCGAGAGCCGGGCGCTCAACGATCGGGATCGCTGGTTGTGCGCGCAAATCGGCCCCAAACTGCGCGCAGCGGGAATGATCTTCGTGGGGCTGGACGTGATCGGCGAGTACGTGACTGAAATCAATGTGACCAGCCCGACCGGTATTCGCGAACTGAACAAGAAGCATGGTGTCGACATTGGTGGCATGTTGGCGGATGCGATCGAGAAGACTCTGGACGCCGCGTGACTTCCGAAACGATTCAAGCGGGCGAGACGCCTGTAGCCGGCGATATGCTCCGCACCGGGCTGCCGCCCGCGAGCGATCGCATACTCACCACGTGTTTCCTGGCGGCGCTGGTGCACGGAATCGTGATCCTGGGGGTGACCTTCAGTACGACCCGAAGTTCGGCGGATGATGAAGCAGCCGGAGGTCTGGAAGTGGTGCTGGTAAACGACCGGGCTCCCAGCGCCGACACAAATCCAAATGCACGCTATTTGTCCGAGCGCACGCAGCTCGGTTCCGGCAACACCCTCAAAGCCGAGCGCAGTCTGATCCCCAAGTCTTCATTGATGCCGCTCGATCGGCTGGGAATTCCGAGCGGCGAAGGTCTGGACGAACAGCAGGCAGGGGCGGACACCGGCGAGGAAGAACTCGTTGCAACGCATAGTCCTTCGCAAAAGATCCTCTATTTCGCGGACTCGAGCGCCGCGCGGGACGCCGCGCAGCTGCCCCTGCTCCTGGAAAAGCGGCCGGACCTTGCCATGACTCCCAACGACGATGGGATCGAACTGCGCATGCGCGGCGAGGCAAAGCACGAGCTGTGGATTGCCGCGGATACGCGCGAATCCGATGTCGCGGTGTATTTGGACAGTTGGCGGCGCAAGATCGAGCGCGTCGGTACGATTAATTTTCCCGCTGTTGCGCGGCGCGAGAAATTCACGGGAACTCCGGTCATCGAAGTGACCATTGGAGCCGACGGCAAACTGCTGCAAACCGTCATCCGGCGCAGCAGCGGTCATGCGGAAATCGACGAGGCGGCCATGAGGATCTTGAAGCTGGCCGCGCCCTTTGATCCGTTCCCAAGCGACTTGACCGCGAAACATGACGAAATCCGCATTGCCTACGAGTGGCAATTTCTCGGCGGAGCCTCACAGGGCGGCGCCGTATTTTATTCAGAGCCCAGCAAGCCATAGGAACACCTCATCGTTCATGAGCGGTTCAGGATATCTGACGAACCAGTTGTTGATCGCCATGCCATATATGGGCGATCCAAACTTCGCTCAATCCGTCGCTTTGATCTGCGATCACAGTGCGCAGGGTGCCCTGGGATTGATCCTGAACAAGCCGTTGGCGATGCGCATGGGTGAGATTTTCGAACAGCTGGAAATCGAACTCACCATAGGACCGTTGCGCGATCGTCAGGTGCTGCGCGGCGGTCCGATGCAAACCGATCGCGGCTTCGTCGTGCACCGCGCCGGCGGTGAATGGGACTCGACGCTCAAGGTTTCCGATGCTCTGCACGTCACCACGTCGCGGGACATTCTGGCCGCAATGGCCCGCGGGCAGGGCCCGGCTGAGGCCATGGTCGCGCTGGGTTATGCCGGCTGGGAGGGCGGCCAATTGGAAGAAGAACTTCGGGCGAACGCCTGGCTCAGCGCACCGGTGGACTTGGGACTGATTTTCGAAGTGCCGTTTGAAGCCCGCTGGGAAGCGGCGGGACGTCTCTTGGGCGTGGAGCTGTCGCGCGTCAGCCCGACTGGCGGCAATGCCTAAGGCGGACCCTCTCGATCCTGCAATAGCCACGCCGTGCGCAGACAACCCGGCGACGCCGAGAATCGTGTTGGGCTTCGATTTTGGCCTGCGGCGCATTGGAGTTGCCTGCGGAGACACCCTGAGCCGCGGCGCCTCGCCGCTTGAAACCGTTGCGTCGGAGCCGGCCGGACTGCGCTGGGAAACCATCGGCGCGATGATGCGCGACTGGCAACCCGATCTCGCCGTTGTCGGCCTGCCGTATAATGTGGACGGATCCGACAGCGCCATGACCGGCAATGCTCGCCGCTTCGCGGCAGAACTCGAGCGGCGCTACTTGATCAAGGTTGCGTTGGTGGACGAACGCTATTCGTCGCACGAGGCCGAGGATCGGCTTAGATCTGCGCGCGCGTCCGGGGTGCGGCGCCGCCGAGTCGGCAAGGCGGATGTCGATGCAGCGGCCGCCTGTGTGATACTGGAACGCTGGTTTACGGAAAGCCTATGAGGCGCGGATGCGATCACAACAAGACAGCGCCGGGGGCTTGCGCCACCTCATTACGCTCGAGGGCCTGACGCGAGATGCGATAACGGCCATTCTCGATCGGGCGGAGCGTTATCGACGAGTGCCAGGACAGCCGGCTTATGAGGGGCGCGAGTTGGCCGGGGTCACTCTTGCCAACCTGTTTTTCGAACCCAGCACGCGCACCCGCGCCTCGTTCGATCTCGCCAGCCGCCGCTTGGGAGCCCATGTGCTGAACCTCGACCTGCACTCGAGTTCACGCGCCAAGGGCGAAAGCATGTTGGACACGATATACACGCTCGAGGCGATGAATACGGACGTCTTCGTCATTCGTGATTCGGAAGCGGGGATGCCGGAATTCCTGATCGACCATGTTGCTCCGCATGTATCGGTGATCAGTGCGGGAGAAGCGCACCTGTCGCATCCCACACAAGGACTGCTCGACGCCCTGACGATTCGCACGCACAAACGCCGTTTCGCCGGTCTCAAAGTCGCCATCGTCGGCGACATCAAACACTCGCGCGTGGCACGTTCCGCGGCCACCGCCTTGGGCACGCTGGGTACGACCGATCTTCGTCTGGTCGCTCCGCAGGCACTGCTGCCCGAGGAGGCGGAGTTTCGCGGTGCGCAGCGTTTTACCCGAATCGAGGACGGGCTTGCCGGTGCCGATGTGGTCATGATGCTGCGAATTCAGAAAGAACGCATGGCGCAGGCTGCATCGCTAGATGATGCCGCCTATTTTCGGGATTTCGGGCTGACGCCGCAGCGCCTGAAGTTGGCCGCTCCGAGCGTGCTGGTCATGCATCCCGGACCGATGAATCGGGGCGTCGAAATCTCCTCCGAGGTGGCCGATGGGCCGCGATCGGTCATTCGCGAACAGGTGAACAATGGCGTCGCGGTGAGAATGGCGGTGCTTGCCTCGATTGCCGCGACATTGACCCGGCATCGGCGGCCCTTGTAGCCCCCTTGTAGCCCGGTGCAACTCGCTGTGCGGCTCTTTGCTATGGGAGCCGTACTTCCGCGACGCCCTCCCGCTCGAGCGCGCGCGCCGCGGCGAGGCAGACATCTTCGCGCCACGGTGCGCCGATCAACTGAACACCCATCGGCAAGCCTCCGCTCGCAGGCCGGATGGGCGCCGCGCACACGGGCAAGCCGATGCACGAAATGGGCTGCGTCAGCACGCCCAGACCGGCTCTCGTCGGCAGACTGCGGCCATTGACCGTGAAAGTGTCCGCGCCGATGAGCGGTGCACTCACCGGCGTGGCTGCGGCGATCAGCAAATCAAATCGATCGAATAGCTCGAGCGCTTCCCGGTACACCTGCTGGCGCACGCGCTGAGCCTGCACCACCCATGACGCCGGGATGAGGCTGCCCGCGACCAACCGGGCACGCGAGTGAGGTTCGAAGCTGTCGAACTGCCTGCTCAAGCGCTCGCGATGCAACGCGCCGCCCTCCGCTCCGGTGATGATGAACGCCGCGGCACGCGCGGCTTCGGCGCCCTTGAGTTCGATCGTGTGCGTGGCGCTCAAGGCGGTCGCCGCGAGCTGCACGGCGCGCCGGGCCGCATCGTCGGCCCAATCCTGAAACCACCCGCCGAGCACGCCGACCCGAATACCGGCGGGCAGCGCCAGGGCTGCGCTCACGGGCTCCACTGCTCGCTGGGCGCAGGCCGCGTCATGCGGATCGGGACCCTGCAGCGCATCGTAGGCGGCCGCAAGATCGGTGACAGTGCCCGCGAAAGGCCCGAGATGATCGAGACTGTAAACGAACGGAAACGAGCCGCTGCGCGGCAAGCGCCCATAGGTGGGTTTGAGTCCGAATACGCCGCAAAAAGATGCCGGAACGCGGATCGATCCGCTGGTGTCCGAACCCAGTGTCAAGGGCACCAACCCCGCAGCCACCGCCGCGGCCGACCCGCCCGAAGAGCCGCCCGCCACACGCAGGTGATCGTGCGGATTGAGGGTCGCACCATAATGGCTGTTTTCCGTGGTAAAGCCGTAAGCGTGCTCATCCATGTTCAGCGCGCCGACCAGCACCGCACCGGCTTTCTGCATCCGCGCAATGAGTTCGGCATCGGCCGCAGCCGGCGCATTGGACTCGTTCACCCTGGCGCCGGCCAGCGTTACCTCGCCTGCAATGTCGAACAGATTCTTCACGGCAAACGGCACGCCCGCCAGCGGCGGGAGCGGCTGAGCTGCGGCGCGCAGCGCGTCGACCGCGGCCGCCTCCCGGCTTGCACGCTCATATGTTTTCGCGGTGAAGCAATTCAAGCTCGGATCGAGCGCGTCGATACGGGCCTTGGTCTGCGTCAACACAGCGGCGGCACTGTGCGTGCCGTTGCGGATTTGCCGCACGACGGAGGCGGTCCCCGTCACGGGCGAAACACCGGTGCCGCTTGCGATCCGAACGGCAGCGGGTATTGCAGGATGATCTGCGCCATCGCCTCGATGCGCGAGAAGTGCAGAATGATCTCCGCAGTCTGCGCCTGGTCGAATCGGTAGCCTTGCAGCCTCAAGGCGGCGCGCACATACGACTCGGGGGTATCCGTGTTGCGTTCCATCAGCTTCGCATCATTGCACAGCGCCGCTCATCCGGCGCAGCGTCCCGCTCGTCCCCGTCGCGTTGCGATGCCGGGCAGCAGCGTTCAGGCTGGCCGCACGAGCAATCGGAGAGTCCTATGAGAATGCGAGCTTTGTTGCGGGAAGATTTGGGGCAGCGCCGCTACGATCTGGATTGGGTCAGAATCGGAGCGTTCATGCTGCTGATCCTGTACCACGTCGGCATGTACTACGTGACCTGGGACTGGCATGTGAAGAGTCCGCACGCCTCCCGCGCGATCGAGCCGCTGATGATGCTGACTTCTCCATGGCGCCTGTCTCTATTGTTCCTGGTGTCGGGCGTCGCAACCGGATATCTGCTGGCGCGCCAGGGCCCGGCAAATTTTTTCGGCCAAAGATCCGCGCGGCTGCTCATTCCCCTCGCTTTCGGCATGGCGGTGATCGTGCCTCCGCAGTCCTATCTGCAGGTGACAGAGGCCGCCTACAACCTCGGATATTTGGAGTTCTGGCGCCTGTATATCACGGGTTTTCACGGCTTTTGCCGCGGGTCCGATTGCTTGATCCTGCCAACCTGGAATCACCTGTGGTTCGTGGCATACCTTTGGGTATACACCGCGGTGCTGTACATGGCAGTGCGCCTCGTACCGCCGCTCATTCCCTGGCTGCGGCGGCTTGCCGAGCGGCGGCTCGGCGGCGCCGGTGTCCTGTTCTGGCCCATCGCATTCTTATGCCTGGCCCGGCTCGGCCTCATCGATCGATTTCCTGAAAACCACGCGCTGCTGGGCGACTGGTACAACCATGCCATGTACTTCGGTGTGTTCCTCTTGGGTTTTTCGCTTGCCGGCAGCCGCGCCCCCTGGGACGCCTTCGAGCGCGCGCGCTGGATCACACTGGGGTCGGCCATTCTTGGATGGGCATTCCTGTGCGCATACTTCGGTATTTACAGCGACGGCGGCGCCACTCCACCGCTGGCCCTCAAACTCTTCCAGCGCACGATTTACGGCGCCGAGCAATGGCTGGCGATTGCCGCCGTGGTTGGCTTTGCCCGCCGTCATCTGAGCCATGACAATGCGGCACGGCGCTATCTGACGACGGCGATATTCCCCGTGTATATACTTCATCAAACCGTGATCGTCGTGGCAGCGCATGCGCTCAAGCCGGCTCATCTATATCCGCCGATCGAGGGCCTGCTATTGGTGCTGGTAACGGTGGCGACCTGCTTCTTGGTGTACGAGGCAATTCGGCGGTTTCGCCCGATGCGGCCGCTTTTCGGCCTGGCGCGAGAGGCCGCGACGCCGCGCAACATCCAGGGGACCGGACACGGGATTCCGGCGGCGCAGCGCCTTGCGCCGCAATGATAGACCCGAGGGCCGCCACTCCTGCTCCAGGCATCCGTTACGGGTGGGTGCTGTACGCCGCGCTGGCCGTCTTGTTCGGTCTGTATCTGGGCATCAACGCGATCATCGGCAACTCGCGCGCCGAACCCTGGCAGCCGCTGGTCTGGGAACTCAGCAGCAGCGTGGTCATTTTCGCCCTGGTCCCCCTGATCATCCGCTTCGAGCGTCGCTTTCGAATCGACAGCCGCCCGCGGTGGCGCGTTATCGCCGCGCATGCCGGCGCCGTGGTGCTGTTCTCGGCGTTGCACGTCGCGGGTATCTTGATCATCCGGAAATCCGCATACCGCCTCGTCGGGGAGCACTACAACTTCGGCTCTTTACCGATCCAGGCTTTTTACGAATTCCAGAAGGACCTCATCACCTATCTTGTGATATTGGTCGTGATCTTCGCCGTTCGCGAGTTTCAAGTGAGGCGCAGCGGCGAGCTGCGTGCCGCGGAGCTCTCGGCCGAATTGAGCCAGGCGCGGCTGCGGCATTTGACGGCGCAAATCGAACCGCATTTTCTGTTCAATACGCTCAACGCGATTTCAAATCGCATGCACGAGGACGTCGAGGCGGCGGATCGCATGATCAGCGAGTTGGGCTCCCTGCTGCGATCGGCCTATGAATCCGACAATCACCTGCTGGTCCCGTTGGAGCGCGAGCTTCAATGGCTGCGCGGCTATGCGGCGATGATGACCGAGCGTTTTCGCGGACAGCTCAGCTTCGAACTCACCGTGGCCGCCGGCCTGGACGCCATCGAGGTTCCCCGCCTGTTATTGCAGCCCTTGGTGGAAAATGCGCTGACCCATGGCCTGTCCGCTGGGCGCGGCAGCTTGTGCGTGGAGGTGGCGCGCGTGGGCTCGCAGCTCCAATACACCGTCAGCGACGACGGCATCGGCATCAAGGACGCGGAGATAAAACCCGGTACCGGGCTCTCCAATGTTGCGCGGCGGCTGGAATTGCTTTTTCCGGGCGCGCATACATTCACGCTCAAGGCGCGCCAACCGCGCGGTACCCTGGTCACCTTAAGTTTTCCGGTGGCGAGTTGAGCCATTCCGTCCTGATCGTCGAGGATGAACCGCCCGCGCGCGCCAAACTCAAGCGCTTCCTGGCGACTCTGCCTGAATTTCAAGTGGTGGCGGAAGCGGACACCGTGGAAGCTGCTGTGGCCGCGATCAAGACCCATGAACCCAATGTCGTGTATCTCGATATTCAGCTGGGCGATCGCAGCGGCTTTGAGGTACTCGAAGCGATTCGCGGAGTGGTTTCGCCGCACATCGTGTTTACCACCGCATATTCCGAATACGCAGTGCGCGCCTTCGATGTACAGGCCTTGGATTACTTGCTGAAGCCCTTCGATCGGGAGCGGTTTCTGCGCAGCGTCGATCGCGTCAAGGACGCTCTCACCGACCCGGATCATGGCGATCTCGAAGAACGGATCCGGCGCGTGCTTGCCGCGATGCCGGGACAACCGGCCCCCGTGAAGCAAATTCTGATTCGCGACAAATCGCGGGCCTACTTCGTCGCGGTCGATAGCATAGATCGGCTATCGGCGGCCGGAAACTATGTGGAAATCCACGCCGGCGGCAAAGTACACCTGTTGCGCGAGCCCCTTGCCCAGCTGATCGCTCAGCTGGACTCCAGCGAATTCATTCGCGTACACCGCTCTCATGTCGTGAGAGTGGCATTCATTGCCGAATTGCAGCCGATGTTCCACGGCGACTATGAACTCGTGCTGCGCAACGGCGAACGGCTTGCGCTCAGCCGCAGATACAAGGCGTTGTTGCCGCCTGCGATTCGCGAAAGGCTGTGACTTGAACCGGGAGGGCCGCGCCAGGCGCCTAACCCAGCGGCACCCCCTTCTTGGCTTGTACGACCACAGTGCCCGCAATCTTGTCGTGCCATGCCTGCCGGTTGTGATCGAAGGCAATCCAAATGAAGCCGAGAAACACCACGAACAAGGATAGAAAGCAGCCGAGTGCGCGCACGATCGCCGTTTCCCAATCGATCGGCCGCCCGTCCAAGCGCACCACGTGCAAGTCGAACACGATTCCGCCGACGGTCGTACCGCGCAATTTCCACATCACCGCGCCATACACGGCGAGCAGCACGATGTGAACATTTTCAAATGGGTGCGTGAAGCTCAACACCACACCCACCAGCACCACGTCCAGAAACAACGCCGCCATCCGTATCCAAAAACCTGCGCGCGGCATTGCCGCGGTGATGTGCGGCAGCGGCGCGGCGGGCGAAGCCGGAGCGGGGCCGGGTCCCGGAGCAGCGCCGGGCCCGGCAGCCGCACTGGGTCCAGCAGCCGCACTGGGTCCAGCAGCCGCACCGAGTCCCGCGGCCGCCGCGGCTGACGTGCCGTCGGCCGGCGCGCCAGCCATGATGGGCTCGGCGCCCGTTGCGGCGGCCGCATACGGCGGCGGCGCGGGGCGCCCGCCATTGGCGGCTCTGCGCGAGCGCGCCGTCAAAACCAGGGTATAGACCACGGCGCCAAAACCGAAGAAGCCAAGCAACTTATAAACCAAGAACCCCAGCACGGGCACGACGTAAAGCAACAGTACGATCGCACCGCCGATGAGCACCGCGATCGCGGGGTGGACAGCGCCGGGCTGCTTGCTGGTGATGCGCCCGCCCACCCACGCCAGCATCACCGCCTTGCCAAACAGGCTCGCGCAAAACAGAGCGGCGACCACAAACGGTACCGCCGCTATGCCGATCAGAGTGATGCACAGCAAGATGAGCAACACCGGCGTCAGCAGTATCCCAAGCAATGCGGCCAGCGCCGTGTGTCCCGGCTGGGTTTCGAGCGTATGCACGCATCGCTCTACCGCCGGGCGAAACAACAGCGCCAGACAGGCATAAAATGCCAAAAACCCCAGCGCGAGGGTCCAAGCCCAACCGAGACCTGGCACAAAAGCCAGCGGCCGGCCATACAAAAGACAGTGTCGGATCCAGGTCTGCAACCACTGGAAGGCGCCAAAGCCGCCGATGAAAACATTCTGCACGCCGCCATGGACAATCGCGGCCGGATCGCGATGCACCGTGCCAAGTACCGCAACCACCTCTCCGCCAATCTCGGCATGCGGTCCTAGCTCCACATTTCCCAACACGGCAACTGCGTCGCCGTCCACCTTGCTGTCAATATAGGTGTTGCCCAATACGGCAACGGCGCTGTCCGCAACCGGACCCGTGACTCGAGTGTTGCCGAAGACCGAGACGACGTCTTGTGCGTCGCCATCGCTGGTGGATGAGCCAAACACCGAGACCACCGAATCGGCACTCTCACCGGATGCCAGAACGGAATCGTGGCCGATGTTGACCACGTCGTTGCTGTGCCGATCATGCCGGCGCCGATTGCGAAGTTCGAATCGGTCATGCCAGCTGCGCAAACGCCGATCAGCCGACTCCGGCTCATCGCTGAAGTCGCCCTGAGACTCAGCCGGCGCAGAAGCGGCTGGTTTGTCGTCGCTCGCCGCACCTGACGCGGCAGGCTGGGCGTGGCTCAGAACGCTCGTGGCGCAAAGCAACACCATTGCCAGGCTCAGTCGTCGCAATGAAACAATGCTCATAAACTCTCACCTGCCTTTGGAGGCCGAAGATAAAGCGTCCGATAGGCGGCCGCGCCAAGCCCGAACAAGACCACATACAGCATGGCGCCCACCGCCATGCCTCCATATAACCAAAGCGGCGGAATCACTCGCACCAGCAACGCGGCCAAGCCGCCCGCCGATGCCGCGACCACCAGCGCCGGATGAACCAGCGAGAGCAGCAGCCCGCCGAATTCGTTCAATGATCCGATGCCCACGAACGCGGACAGGCCTCCCAGCAGGGTCAGGACGACGAGGGCAACGCAAATGGAGACGAAGACTGCGCGCGGCGCCATCGGCCAATGCGCGAAGCTGCGCCGCCACCAGGGGAGCGACTCACGGCGCGCCAATTCGCTGAACACGCGAGATTCGAGGCTGTCCGGCGCCCGCCGCAATGGTAGATCGCGCAGCCCTTGGCCAAGCAACTGCTCCAGCCTTTCTTCGGATTCTGTGCGCTTGCTCATTGAATCACCCATCCAGCGTGTCGCGCGCGCCGCCGCTCGACTGCAGTACCGGCAATAGTGCCGCGCGTGCGCGTCGAATGTCGGTCTTGACCTTGGTAAGCGAGATATTGAGTTTGGCGGCAATCTCCTGGTACGAAAGATCTTCGAAGTGATACAGCACCAAGGGCACCCGCTGGTGATCCGGCAGCCGCTGCAAGGCCGCGTCGATGAGAACGCGGCGCTGTTCGGCGGTCAAGTCGGAAATCAGCGTGTCAGGCGCCCCCCAATCGATCTCCGCAGCGTCCGAATCGCCATCCTCCGCGGCGGGTTGCATCTCGGAAAAAAGGCGCCAGCGCTTGCGGTAACGATTCAGATAATTGAGCGTAAGGTTGGTGGTCACGGTCTTCAGCCAGCCGCCCGCCGTGTCGCTGGTGCGCAGATCGCCAAAATGTTCGTACGCCCGGATGAACACCTCCTGGGCAATGTCCTCCGCCTGCGTATCGTTGCCCGCCAAGCGGGCGGCAGTCGAGAAAACCATGTCCTGATAGGCGCGCATGAATATCGTAAACTCGGCCGTAGTTTGCGTTTGCACTGGAGTGTGTCGTTTAGAAACAAAACACCGCTGGCCGTAAAAAGTTGCGGGAGATTAGCCGATACGCATCAAAGCCTGCCCCATCCGCAGCCTCGCGCCCTGGCGCACCTCTTGCGCTAAACATATCCCCGGCGGTGCAAATACTATGATAGTCGAGCCATGCTCGAACCACCCCATTTCTTCTCCGCGGCTCAAAGCGACGTCGCACGAAATCACATTCGGGCCGCGATAGTTGAGGTGCAGTAGCACATCGAGAAAACGCAGCCGAATGCTGGCGACCAGGATCGCCGCGACGGGCACCATCGTCAGCAGCGCGGCCGACGGCGCGAGCCGGCAGCGGATCACCGCGCGCTCGTTCTTGCAAAACAATCTCTCGATGCGGTTGAGCGCAATCGGATTCACATTCCAGGTATCGCCGGAAATGTAGTTGATCTGCTCGACTCGGCAGTCGGCGGGGGCGTGAAACCGGTGGTACATGCTCGAGGTCAGCCTCAAGGTGGCGTACTGACCGCCCTCGTAGTAGCGCACCAACTGCTCATCGGCGAGCAGGTCCATCAGCGGATAGGAGAAACCCTTCGCCTGCAGCACGCTGCCCGCATGCACCTGGCCGCAGGCGCCGACCAGCGCATCGCAGGGGCTGACCAAGCAGCGGGGGTCCCGATCGACAGGGCGCAGTCCCTGCTTCAATTCGCGCGTGAAACAGTCGCGCAGGCTCTTGAAGCTCGTCGTTTTGGCCTCGCTCAGATCAAGGTCGGTGAACAGGCGCCATAGCGCGATGCCCGCGTGGGTTACCCAAGGATGCTCGATCCGGCTCAACCATCCCACGAAGCGGGTCAGCAAACGCCGCGGAATGCGATTCGTCAGCAGAAAATTGAGGTCTTCCTGCTGCACGATTCTCATCATCGCAGATCGCGGAGTCATCTTAGTGTCACTCGCTTGCAATACAGTTCGCGCAAGCGGCTATGCAAGGATCCACCATGACCATGATTGCCTATTCGTTGGCGGCACTCGCCCTGGCGTATTTGCTGTCCAAATTGCACTCGCGGCTGCAGTTGTCGCACGCCAAACATCGCTCGCTGGCGGGCCACTCGCGCCTGTCGCGCCGCATTGCAGGCCTGGTTCCGTTTTACGAGTACGGTGAGTCGCAGTTCTTCGCGGCCGATTCGGCGCCGCCCGACGTTGCGGCGGCGCGCCGCGCCGGCTTCATGAGGCTCTCGCAGCTTTTTGATGCGCGTTTCAAGAACACCGCCGAGCACACCGCCGCGCTCGCGGGCAGAATATCCGATCTTGAGTTCACCTCGCGCTATCGCGTGCCGTTTCAATTCAGCCGCTTCGTCCGCGAGCACTTCAAGTCCGGTGCGTTGGTCCAATCCTCGAGCGGCGTGTCGCTCACGGATCTCGACGGCAACCGCTTCCATGATCTGACCGGATCGTACGGGGTCAACGTGTTCGGCTACGATTTCTACAAGGAATGCATCGAGCGCGGCAGCGAACGAGTCCGCGATCTGGGACCGGTGCTGGGAGCGTATCATCCGGTCACGATAAACAATGTGCGGCGCCTGCTGGAGATTTCCGGTCTGGAGGAGGTTTCCTTCCACATGTCCGGCACCGAGGCCGTCATGCAGGCAGTGCGGCTCGCACGATATCACACGCGGCGCACCCATCTGGTCCGATTCTGCGGCGCCTATCACGGCTGGTGGGGCGATGTGCAGCCTGGCGTCGGCAATCCTGTTGCCGCTCATGAGACCTACACCCTGAAGGACATGGACCAGGCGTCGCTCAAAGTGCTGCGCAGCCGCAGCGATATCGCCTGCGTGTTGATCAATCCGCTTCAAGCCCTGCATCCGAATGTGAGCGCGCCGGGAGATTCGACCTTGGTCGACAGTACACGAAAAGCTCATTTCGACAGGATCGCCTATGCGGATTGGCTCAAGCAGTTGCGCGAGGTATGCACCAAGCGGGGCATCGTCCTGATATTCGATGAAGTGTTCGTGGGTTTCCGGCTGGCCCGCGGGGGAGCGCAGGAATACTTCGGCGTTCAGGCCGACATGGTCACCTACGGCAAGACCGTGGCCGGCGGTCTGCCGGTGGGCGTGCTGTGCGGCAAGCACGCATTCATGCGGCGCTATCGCGCCGACCGTCCGGCCGATATCTGCTTTGCCCGCGGCACCTTCAATTCGCACCCCTACATCATGGGCGCGATGGACGAGTTCCTGACGAAGCTGGACGGCGAAGCTGTTCAGGCTCTGTACTGCAACCTCGATGGCGTGTGGAATGCGAGAGCTGACAGCCTGAATGAGCGGCTGGCGGCCGCCAATTTGCCGATGCGGGTCGCGAACCTGTCCACCATTTGGACCATCTACTACACGACGCCCTCGCGCTATAACTGGATGCTTCAATACTATCTGCGCGCCGCTGGGCTTGCCTTGAGTTGGGTAGGCACCGGAAGGCTCATTTTCAGCCTGAATTACACTGAGGCGGATTTTGCCGCCGTGGCCGATCGAATCGTGTCGGCGGCGCAGGAGATGCACCGCGACGGGTGGTGGTGGTCGAAGCCAACACTCACCAACAAATCCATCAGACGCCGCGTGCTCAAGGAAATGATTCAGGCGCTATGGGTGGCGGGACGACCGTCCTCGGGCAGCTCCTCGCCGCGATGGGAGGCCACCTCACCCATCGGGTCGATCAGCTCGCCGCGCATCAAATAGAGCGGCGCCTTCCAGTAAATCTTCGCATCATTGAAAGGATCGGTGAGGATTTTCGTCGCCCACACGAGTCCGGTTTGCACGTCCTTCAGAAAGAACAATTGCACGGTGCGGAAAATGAGGGCGCCGATGCCGACAATGAGCCAGATCTCGCCGACGTGGCGCACGAACCCGGCAACGCCGGTGGGTTTGGTGAATAGCCCGAAAAACGTCGGATCCAGCCACAGCAGCAGAGGTGAAAGCGCCCACACGAGGTGCAGGATGATCTTGCGCCGCAGGTTATAACCAACCTTGATGTTTTCCTTGTGCTCGTGAGTCGCTTGATTGACCGCGTCATAACCCTTGGGCTCGAAGAAAAAGTGACCGGATTGGCGGCTGACCATGGACACCAGCCAGCCGATGAGAGCGGACTTCACCGGATCGAAGAACATGGTGACGTAGGCGGCGATGAAGCTGAGCGCGCTCAGCAGGTGCAGCGACTGATTGATGCGGCTGTGATGGTAGTAGCGATGATCGTCCCATCGCTGCGTTCTTAGTTCCGCCAGGAAACTTTGCATCGTGATTCCTCGAGAAGTGAGCGTTTTATCGCCGTTACTCAAGCAAATATAGGATTTTCGTTACAGTGCCATGACAGGACGGCACCAGGCCGCCTAATTGACGCAGAACAGTGAAGTGGACGTCATCTTATCGTCACGCTCCAGTGCCATCGTGACATGTCATGAGGATCATGATCGTCACCGATGCGTGGATTCCGCAGACCAACGGGGTGGTCAGCACGCTGTCGCACACCGCCGCCTGCCTGGGCCGGTTCGGCCATGAAGTCAGGATGATCACGCCGCGAGATTTTCGCAGCATCGCCTGTCCAACCTACCCTGAGATCCGCCTGTCGCTGTTTCCCTCCAAGACGATCCAGCGCGCCATCGCCCGCTTTGCGCCGCAGGCGCTGCATATCGCGACCGAAGGTCCTCTCGGATTGAGCACGCGGCGATTTTGCGTAAGGTCGGGCATGCGCTTCACGACCTCCTATCACACTCAGTTTCCGCAGTATCTACGGGCCCGGTTTCCCATACCCTTGAGGGTGTCCTATGCCGCGCTGCGCCGATTTCATGGCGCCGCGACCCGCTGCATGGTGAGCACCGCGACGCTGCGCGCCGAGCTGGCAGCGCGCGGCTTCGAGAACCTGGCGTCCTGGCGGCGCGGAGTGGATACCGAACTCTTCAAGCCCGGACCGAAGGACTTCCTCGACCTGCCGCGCCCCATTGCCGCCTACGTGGGGCGCGTGGCGGTCGAGAAAAACATAGACGCGTTTTTGAGCATGCCGTGGCACGGCAGCAAGATCGTGATCGGCGACGGTCCCGAGCGCGCCCGGCTGGAGCGTTTGTATCCGGGCGCGATATTTGCCGGATACAAGTTTGGAAACGATCTGGTAAGCCATTTGGCCGCCGTCGATGTGATGGTGTTTCCGAGCCGCACCGATACCTTTGGCCTGGTGAACCTCGAAGCCATGGCTTGCGGCATTCCGGTCGCCGCCTACCCGGTCACCGGCCCGATCGATGTGATCAAGGATGGGCAGAGCGGTGCGCTCGACACCGACCTGGCCAAGGCGGCATTGCGCGCCCTCAAGGTCGATCCGCTAGCATGCCGAGCGCAGGCGCTGCAATCAGGCTGGGACGTATCGAGCCGCGAATTTGAGAATAATTTGGTGCCGTGCCTCGAGGCGGCCGCCGACGTTCAGCGCCCGGCTCAGCCGAAGTTTATCTTGGCCTCGAGGTTGGTGCGCGAATCGGCGCTGGATAATGCCTCCTCCAACTCAATCCGGCCTTCACGCACGAGATTATAGAGCGCGCTGTCGAAGCTCAACATGCCGCGTTCCGTCCCGGTGCGGATCGCCTCTTTAACGCCGATCACATCGCCTTTCTTGATGAGCTCCGATATGTGGGGGGTATTGACCATCACCTCGGAGGCCGCGATGCGCGTGCCGATTTTGCCGAATACCAGGCGCTGCGACAATATGGCGCGCAGATACTGCGAAAGATCCAGAAATATCTGATTGTGCTGATCTTGGGGAAACATGTTGATGATGCGATCCAGGGTCTCCGCGCAATTGTTGGCGTGCAGGGTCGCGATGCAAAGGTGCCCCGTTCCAGCCAATGCGATCGAAGCTTCCATGGTTTCACGATCGCGTATCTCGCCCACCAGAATGACATCCGGCGCCGCACGCACGGCGCTGCGCAGCGCGCGCGCGAAGGATTTCGTATCCAGACCCACTTCGCGCTGATTGATGATCGACTTCTTGTTGGTGTGCAGGAATTCGATCGGATCTTCGATGGTCAGTATGTGGTCTGACGAGGTCTCGTTGCGGTAGTTGATCATCGCCGCGAGCGTCGTGGATTTGCCGGCGCCGGCGGCGCCGACCATGAGAATCAGACCGCGCTTCAGCATCACGAGTTCTTTGTATATATCGGGCATGCCGAGATCTTCGAGCTTGGGCATGTCCGCGGTGATGTAGCGCAGCACCATCGCCGGATAGCCGCGCTGATAGAACACGTTGACGCGGAAACGGCCGAGGCCAATCTCGGAAATCGCGAAATCGATCTCCAACTCGTCGTTGAAGTGCTCGATCTGATCCTGCGTCATCAACCCCAAAGCCGCCTGCCGGACGGTTTCAGGCGTCAATACTTGTTTGTTTACCGGGAAAATCTTGCCCTCGATCTTGATCTTGACCGGAGCGTTGCACGTAAAGAATAGATCCGACGCCTTTTTCTCGACCATCAGTTTGAACAGCGGCTTGGTGTTCATCACCTGAGCCGGAAGATCGGCAGGCGCGCCCATGTACTAAAACACCTGCCCTTCTTCTTCCTCGACGATCTGCAGCGACTGACCGCCCTCTTCGGGATTCTTCATCTCGCGCTTGCTCTCCAGCTTGACGCGCAGCCGCAACTCGTTCTTCGAATCAGAATTGCGCAGGGCATCTTCATAGGAAATGAGGCCGGCTTCGTAGAGTTCAAACAGCGCTTGGTCGAAGGTCTTCATACCCAATCGATTCGAGCGCGACATCACGTCCTTGATCTTGGCAACCTCGCCCTTGAAGATCAAATCGGAGATCAGCGGCGATGCCAGCATGATTTCCATCGCGGCGATGCGCCCCGATCCCGCTTCGCGCGGAATCAACCGCTGCGAGATCAGCGCGCGAATGTTCAGCGATAGATCCATGAGCAGCTGCTCGCGGCGCTCCTCGGGAAAGAAATTGATGATGCGGTCGAGCGCTTGATTCGAACTGTTGGCGTGCAGGGTTGCCAGCACCAAGTGGCCCGTCTCGGCGAATTGAATGCCGTATTCCATGGTCTCGCGGTCGCGGATTTCGCCGATCAGAATGACGTCCGGCGCTTGGCGCAAGGTGTTCTTCAGCGCCAGGTGCCAGCTCTCGCAATCGACGCCGACTTCGCGGTGCGTGACCACGCAGCCCTTATGGGCATGCACGTACTCCACCGGATCTTCGATGGTGACGATGTGGCCGCGGGTTTTTTCGTTGCGATAGCCGACCATGGCCGCAAGCGACGTGGACTTGCCCGAACCGGTGCCGCCCACGAGGATCACGAATCCGCGTTTGGAGAGCACTACCTCCTTCAACACCGGTGGTAGCTCGAGTTCCTCCAGGCTGGGAATCTTCGCATTGATGGTACGCAGCACGGCGCCGGTATAGCCCTGCTGGATGAAGGCGCTGACGCGGAAGCGGCCGATGCCCGGCGGCGCGATGGCGAAATTGCATTCCTTGGTCGAGTCGAATTCCTTGGTTTGCCGGTCGTTCATGATGGCGCGCACCATTCCGGCGCTCTGCTCCGGACTCAAGGAACGGTCCGATTGCGGCCTGATTTCCCCATCGACCTTGATCGCCGGGGGAAAGCCCGCGGTGATGAACAAATCCGAACCCTTCTTCTCGACCATGCGGCGAAGCAGGTCTTGCATCAAGCGTATGGCTTGTTCGCGTTCCATTTTAGATGCTGTCCTTGTTCTGCGCCTTGTACTTGGCCTCTTCGCGGCTGACCACGCCCTTCGACACCAGCTCTTGCAGACATTGATCGAGCGTTTGCATGCCCTGGCCCTGGCCGGTCTGAATTGCCGAGTACATCTGGGCAATTTTACCCTCACGAATCAAGTTTCGTATCGCCGGCGTGCCGATCATGATTTCGTGCGCTGCAATACGCCCGCCGCCCATTCGCTTCATCAATGTTTGCGAGATCACTGCTCTCAAGCTCTCCGACATCATGGCTCGAACCATGTCCTTTTCCGAGGCTGGGAATACGTCGACGATGCGATCGATGGTCTTCGCGGCGGAACTGGTATGCAAGGTGCCGAACACCAAATGGCCGGTTTCCGCGGCGGTCAGCGCCAAGCGGATCGTTTCGAGATCGCGCATTTCGCCGACCAGCACGATATCCGGGTCTTCACGCAGCGCCGAGCGCAGCGCTTCGGTAAAGCCCAGGGTATCGCGATGGACTTCGCGCTGATTCACCAGACATCGTTTGCTTTCGTGCACAAACTCAATCGGATCTTCGATGGTTATAATGTGGTCCGGGCGGTTGTCGTTACAGTGATTGACCATGCCGGCCAGTGTGGTCGACTTGCCGGAGCCTGTCGGGCCTGTGACCAGCACCAGACCGCGGGGAAGCATGCACAAATCCTTGAAGGTCTTGGGAGCATTCAATTCGTCCAAAGACAGGATGGTGGACGGGATATTGCGGAATACCGCCCCGGCACCGCGATTTTGGTTGAATGCATTGACGCGAAAGCGAGCCAGCTTGGGGATTTCGAATGAAAAATCGGTTTCGAAGAACTCTTCGAACGCCTTGCGCTGCTTGTCGTTCATGATGTCGTACACCATGCTGTGCACTTCTTTATGCACCAGTGCCGGCATGTTGACTCGTTTCATGTCGCCGTCCACGCGAATCATCGGGGGCACGCCCGCCGACAAATGCAAGTCCGACGCATTGTTCTTCACCGCAAAGGCGAGAAGCTGCGCGATATCAACCGCCATTTACGGCTCCTAATTCGACTGGCTCAAGTCACCAGCAGTATATAAGAGGGTGTTGTCACCCAATATGTTAATTGGTCCGCAGAATTTGACGGTTCCTGTGAACCGTGTCCGGTCTCGGATACGTCATGCCGCCATCGCCGCGGGGAGAGACCCGGACGCGGTCGTTTTGGTTGCAGTCACCAAGGCGAAGACTGCCGAAAACGTTCGGGCCGCCGCCACCGCCGGCGTCACGGATTTGGGCGAAAGCTACCTTCAGGAGGCCCTGGCGAAAATGGACCAGCTCACCGATTTGAGCCTGTGCTGGCATTTCATCGGCGCGGTCCAATCCAACAAGACCCGTGCCATCGCCGATCGCTTCGATTGGGTGCACAGCGTGGATCGCTTGAATATCGCCCAACGGCTGTCGGAGCGGCGAGCCTTCCATGCGCCGCCCTTGAACGTCTGCATTCAGGTGGCACTCGAGCCTGAGCCGAACAAGGGCGGCGTTGCACCCGGCGGGCTGGCCAAGCTGGCGGCCGCGGTAGCCGAACTGCCGCGCTTGCGGCTTCGGGGTCTGATGTGCGTTCCGCCGCCGCAACCGCACGCTGCCGCAATGCGGCCGGCTTTTGCCCGCTTGAGAGGCCTGCTCGAGGAATTGAATGCCGGCGGCCTCGAGCTCGATACACTGTCCATGGGAATGAGCGCGGATTTCGAGTATGCCATCGCCGAGGGCGCAACGATGGTGCGAATCGGCACGGCACTTTTCGGCAACCGTTAGGAGCATCCTAGGGACACCTATGCCCATGAACAATATTCGCAAACTGGCATTCATCGGCGGCGGCAACATGGCCGCGGCGCTGATCGGCGGCCTGATCAAGCGCGGCATGCCGGGCGATCGGCTGATGGTGGCCGATCCAAGCAAAGAGCAGTTGCAGCGGCTGGTGCGCGACTACGGCATTGAGGTTGCCGCCGACAATGCGACCGCCGCGCAGGGTGCCGAGGTGGTCGTACTGGCGGTCAAACCGCAGCAAATGCGAGGGGTTGCGCTGGGACTGGCGCCGCATCTCGCGACGTTGCGTCCCTTGCTCATTTCAGTGGCTGCCGGCATTCCGCATGCGGCGCTTGCGCGCTGGTTCGGTCCGCAAACCCCCGTGATTCGCACCATGCCGAATCGGCCGGCGCTCAATGGCTTCGGTGCAACGGGCCTGTACGCTCCCGCGAGCGTCGGCGCGGCCAACCGCGCCCTGGCGGAAACCATCATGGCCGCCGTCAGCGCCACCGTGTGGGTTGAGCACGAGTCGCAGATGGATACGGTCACCGCCCTCTCCGGAAGCGGTCCCGCATATTTTTTCCTGTTCATGGAAGCGCTAGAGGCGGCGGCACACGAACGCGGGCTGCCGACCGATGTCGCTCACCGGTTAACCCTGGCAACGGCCTTCGGAGCCGCCCAAATGGCTCGTGACTCCAGCGATTCGCTCGCCGCCCTGCGCGAGCAGGTGACCTCGAAAGGCGGCACAACCGCCGCGGCGCTCGAGGTGCTCGACGCCGCTGGGCTTCGTGCTATCGTCGCGCACGCGGTGGCCGCGGCTGACCGCCGTTCGGCGGAACTCGCCGCAGAGTTCGGCGCCCCTTAAAACCCGAAGCAAGCGGTTATGGAAGCGATTAGATATATCGTCGATATTTTGCTGTGGCTGCTGACGCTTGCATTCGTGCTGCGGCTGCTGTTTCAACTGGTACGAGCAGATTTTCGAGACCCCATGGCGGATGCCATCGTGCGGGTGACCAATTGGCTGATAATGCCGCTGCGCCGCTTGCTGCCTCCGATAGGCAAGGTCGATACCGCAACAGTTCTCGCGGTTCTACTCGTGGCGACGGCGCGCAACTTCATTCTGGTGGCGATAACCGGCGCGGCCGTCGGCGATGTCGTGCTCCTGCTGCGCATTACCCTGTTCGATTTGATCGGCATGGTGCTTCGCATCTATTTGTTCGCGATGTTGCTGTACTGGCTGACGAGTTTCGTATCGCCTGGCGGCTATGCGCCGGGTGTCCGGCTGCTCGCGCAGCTGTGCGAGCCGATCTTGAAACCGGTACGGCGGATTATTCCGCCCATCGGACAAATAGATTTTTCAGTGCTCTGGGTCTCGATCGCGATCGGCGCGCTGCTTGTGTTACTGCGTTGAACATCGCCTCGTACATGCCTGATATCACAGTGAACCCGCGCAACGCATTGCCGGCGAACCGGCGAGCGGTGGGCGCGGAAGCCTGAAAAACCAGTACGAATTGCATCTGCGCTGGAAATCTTTTTTTTCATTTGCGCTAAACATCGGCTTTTTTCTATGTTATTTTCGGCGCCGAGTTGAAATAGTGGGAATTTACCCACGTTTACAAGTCCGCGTTCGCAAACATTAGTAGGAGATTAAATATGGCGAAAAAGAATGCAGCACCGACCAAGTCTGAAATTCTCGCTACCATTTCGAAGGAAACAGAGCTCTCCAAGAAGCAGGTCGGAGCCGTGTTTGACTCGCTTTCCGCCGCGATCAAGAAGAGTCTGCGCGGTCATGGCCTATTCACGCTGCCCGGCCTTCTGAAGATGAAAGTGGTAAAGAAGCCAGCCACCAAGGCGCGCGAGGGCGTCAATCCGTTCAACGGCGAAAAGATGATGTTCAAGGCAAAGCCAGCGAGCAAGAAGGTGCGCATCGCCGCCTTGAAGACGCTCAAGGAATTCGTGAACTGAGCATTCGTGGCTTGTTGGAGCGGCTGGGAGGGCTCAGCCGCTTCCAGTCCAGGCTAGGATGGCCCCGGGGAGGGTCATTCAATCCCGACGAGTTCCACGTCGAATACCAGGGTCGCGCCGGGAGGAATGGCGCCGCTAAAGCCGGCATCGCCGTAGGCTAGCTCGGCCGGGATCACGAGCCGGCGGCTTTCGCCGATTTTCATCCCGACAACGCCCTGATCCCAGCCTTTGATCACCGAGCCTGTGCCAAGCGGAAACTTGAACGGCTCGCGTCCAGCTGTCCGCGAACTATCAAATTGCTTGCCCTTGTGGTCAGCTGCCGAGGCCTCGTACAGCCATCCGGTGTACTGCACGACCGCTATTTGTCCGTTGGCAACCACCGCGCCGGTGCCGGGCTTGAGCTGCACCGACTGAAGCGTCGTTACAACGTTGTCGGGGGGCGCATTGGACTTGCCGCTGCAGGCAGCGAGCAATGCAACGAAAACGAGGAGTGCGAATTTTCGATCAATTGGGGATGCCATGTAGGCATCTTAATGGAATCCAAGCCGCCGAGGCACTGGGCGGTGTGTCAACCGGTCACTTGCAGCAATGCCGCGTAGACCGCGCTCGCCGCGGCACTGCTGGCAACCACCAGACCGAATTCGGCGTTGAATCCCAGAGCGTATAGCCGCAGAGCGCCGACGACATCGTCGACTTCATCCACCGCTTGCAATACCCACTCCATTCGGGCCAGTCTAAGCGGCGACTGGATCCTTAACCGTGAGTCTGATCACACCCTGCCGGGGGCGGCTGGCTTGCCATGGTGCTTGGGGCTGCGTAGGCTCTACCCGCATGCAGCGCATTCTGGTCCTGAATCCCAAGGGGGGCTCGGGCAAAACGACCATAGCCACCAATCTCGCCAGCTATTTCGCGAGCCAGGGCGACCGTCCGCTGTTGTCGGATAACGACCCCCAGGGATCGAGCACGCGCTGGTTGAAGAAGCGCAAACCCGAGCAGCCGTTCATTCACGGCGTCGCGGCGTTCGAACGGAACACGCGTATGACTCGCGCCTGGCAGATGCGCATTCCCCCGGATGCCGCGCATGTCGTCGTCGATACCCCGGCGGCGGTGCCCGCGCAGGATATGCCCGATATGACCCGCGACGCCGACGCCATCATCGTGCCGGTGCTGCCGTCCGACATCGACATCCACGCCTGCTCGAAATGCATAGCCGACTTGCTGTTGATCGCCAAGGTGCGCCGCGACGAATATCGCATCGGCGTGGTCGCCAATCGTGTCAGGCGCAATACGCTGATTTACCAGTCCTTGATGCGGTTTCTCGAGACGCTGCGAATTCCCGTGATTGCCACCTTGCGCGACTCGCAGAACTATGTGCACGCCGCCGAGCAGGGCCTGGGTGTGCATGAAATGAAGCGCTACGTGGTGGCGCAGGATTTGGAGGATTGGAAGCCCATGCTGGCTTGGCTGAAGGCCAAGGAGACTGCGCGGCAACCGAGCGAGGGGATTAATCCTTTGCCGGTGAGCGCCTGATCCGACAACCGCGGCGGCGGCGTTTATTTCTTCTCGTCGAAATTGCCGCGCGCTTTCTCCGCCCAGTTTTTGTAACTGTGCCAATTGTAAAGACTGTTGGTAATTGCCGAGTGACGGCCACCGGGTTTGCCCACCGCACCTTCGGCGCGAGGAGCCCTGCGGTCCACTCCAGTGTATCGAGTCGGATTTTTAACGTCGCTCATCTCGTATGCCTCTGTGATGTGAACGACAGTATGTGTCGCGCACTGTCTAGGGCAGGAACTGTGTCACGGCGAGCCGCGGGTGTCGCGTCGTGGCGACAGGCAATGGGATGCGCTTCTCACAGAGCGTCACGGTAAGTTAAATGGCGCCGCGCCAGGCGCCGAACAGCGGCTTGAAATCCTTCAGCGAGGATTCCAGCGCCGCGGGCAATGAGGTGGTGTAAGAGTCGAGCAGCGCCATTGCGTTGCGCCCCGAATCGGTTCGAGTGGCGGCACCCAAGCGACGCGACATGTCGCGATTTACCACGTGTAAGTTTTCATACAGCTTTTCGAGGCCTTCGAATCCATGGCCGCCTTCGGTGCCGGCCAATTCGCGCGCCAACAGGAACATGCAGACGCTTCTAAAGACAGTCTCCGCTTCGCTGGCAAAGGGAAGATGGAATCGCGCCATCGGGCGCAACCGATCGGTCCACGGGCAGCCCGCCGTCGCCATGATCAATCCGAGCACGGAACTCATGGCTTGCTGCGCGCTGATTTCGGCATAAACCGTGCGTTCCGCTTGAGTCACCGTCACGCCCACAGTGTCGAATGAGACCAATGCCTTGAGCGATTCCACCGCGGGGGCCATTTGCAATGCGGCGGGGCAATGCGGGTGCTCTGCGGCGTTCAAGGGGCAGTTGGCGCATTGACTGAACTTCAGTTCGGTCCAAAACGGGGGATCGGCGGCTGCCTTATTGGACAGGCGGAAGTCCACCGGATCGAAAGACAGCTTGAGATGTTTGTGCGCGCCATCCGGCAAATCGAAGCGATAACCGATATGCAGAGCTTCGCTCATGCCACTAATCGATAGCAGGGTTTATATTCCGCGCCGGTAAATTTCATACGGCCTTGGGCCACGAATGAGCGCAGCAATTGATCGAGCGGCTCCATGATTGACGGATCGCCGGCCAGTTCAAATGGGCCATGGCGTTCAATCGCGGTGACACCGTACTCCTTGATGTTGCCCGCGACGATTCCCGAGAATGCGCGCCTCAAATCGGCGGCGCGCTCGTGCACCGGCTGATCGAGCGACAGACGCAGTGCGCGCATCGAGGCATGCGTGACCTCGAAAGGGAGTTGAAATTGCAGCGGAATCTTGAGCAGCCAGTTGAAGCCGTATGAATCGCTGGCGCGGCGCCGGTAATCGCGGACATCAGCCATTCCCTGCACCATCGCACGCGCCACCTCGGCCGGATCGTCGATGATCACCCGGTAGCGCGACTGCGCGCCGCTTCCCAAGGTCGCGCCGACAAAGCGGTGAATCTGCTCGAAGTACTCGGCGCTGTCCGCCGGTCCCGTGAACACCACCGGAAAGGGCAGATCCTGATTGGCGGGTTCGAGCAGAATGCCGAGCAAATACAGTATTTCCTCGGCGGTTCCCGCGCCACCCGGGAAAATGACGATACCATGGCCGAGGCGCACGAAGGCCTCGAGCCGCTTTTCGATGTCCGGCATGATGACCAGTTGGCTTACGATGGGGTTGGGCGGTTCCGCGGCGATGATGCCGGGTTCGGTGATCCCCAGATAACGCCCGTCAACGATGCGCTGCTTGGAGTGCCCGATGGTCGCCCCTTTCATGGGGCCCTTCATGGCCCCAGGCCCGCAGCCCGTGCATACATCCAAACCGCGCAGCCCGAGTTCGTAGCCGACTTTTTTCGTGTAGTCGTATTCGAATCGTCGAATGGAGTGTCCGCCCCAGCAAACCACCAGGTTGGGCTTTAACTGCAACTCCAACACGCGGGCATTGCGCAAAATATGGAATACCGCATTGGTGATGTCGCTGCTGGAATTGAGATCGAAGCGGCCGCTTTCGATGATTTCGTTGGAGATGAACACCACATCGCGCAGTACCGCGAACAAGTGGTCCTTCAATCCGCGAATCATGACGCCGTCGACAAAAGCCGCGGCCGGCGCATTCTTGATCTCGAGCTTGATGCCCCAAGCCTGGCGCACGATGCGCAGATCGAAGTCACGGTACTTCTCGAATATCAGCCGCGAATCGTCGATTTCGCTGCCGGAATTGAGCACGGCGAGCGCGCACTTGCGAAACAAAGGGTACAGGCCGCCCTGGCCGGAATCGAGCAGTTTGGCTATTTCCTGCTGCGACAGGTGTTCCAAGCTGCCTTTTGGAGCCACCCGCGCATCGACCATGTCCGATGAAAGAATCGAGGTTTCCACGCAGCACCTGACTTCTAAGGGTATATGTCGATTGGAATATTATCCTGGGTGCGCATCCAGACTTCGACCATGTCGGAGTTCGACAGGGCGATGCAGCCGTCGGTCCAATCATTGGAGGCATAATACGCCGACGGATGTTTCGGAGCGTTCGGAAATCCGTGAATCATGATCGAGCCTCCAGGGGCCCAACCATTCTTGCGCGCACGGATCTCATCTTCTTTATTCGGGTACGAGACTTGGAGCGACAGAAAGTAGTCGCTGCGTGAGTTGCGGCGCGCCAGATAATAGTGCCCCTCCGGGGTTCTGAAATCGCGTTCGCGTTCTTTTTGTCCTACAGGGCTCAAACCCAGCGCCACCTTGTACACACCGAGAAGGCGGCTGCCGCTATATAGATACAGCTTGTGCTCGGTTTTGTGGACCACGATCCGGTCGCCGACCGCGAGGTCCTCGGCCATGGAAGTCTGCAGGAAAACCGACGCGCAGGCCGCCAGCACGAGACCCCACCATAGAGTTTTTGCCGATTCGCGGCCGAATTGCTTGCCCATTGTGAAAGTATACCGCGTCGTAGCAACGTGATAATCGGCCGTGGCTCACGTCCCGGTATACTGTCGGCATGCGCGTGAAATGGATACTCGTTGTTTTGCTCCTTGAACTGGCGGCTGGCTGCGCCTCATCGTCCGCCACTCGACCCGTCGAGTACTTGGATGATCGCACCGCAATGACGGTGGGCGCCTTGAAGGAACCGATTGAAATGGTGCCGAGCGCGCCTCGCGTGGGCGTTTTCCAATTCGGCAAGCGCCCGAGTTTCGCCTACTTGGGGCCGATAGAGTGGGATCGAAGCGGCTCGCTGGTCTATGGTCTGTGGATACACATCGCGCCCGGAAACGAGCGGGCCACCGCCGATATCCGCGCACCGTCCGCGCTCACGCTGATCCTGGATAGCGGCCCCGTGGTCCTCACCGCCATCGATGCGCCGCAACTTGGCAGAGGCGCCTACCAACCCGTCGCCTCATGGGGCCAAACGGCATATTTCGACCTCACGGTTGAAATGCTCAAGCAAATGGCGGCGAGCAAGACTTTGGAACTCAATGTACGCAATGCGGACGACTCCATCGTGAACTTTGTGCCGACCGTCGATACGCAAGCCGCTTTGACCGGCTACCTGCGGGCCCGCGGCATCACTGGCGATTGATGGCCTCGACCCGGGGCAGCACGATGGTGGTGCCCGGCCGAACCTCATTGAAATCCACATCGGGGTTGTATTCGGCAACCAGCCATAGGGGCAAATCCGAGTGCTGCTGGGCAATTATCCACAGGGATTCGCCGCGTTTTATGGTGTAGTTCTCCGTTCCGGAGATTCTATGCGCGGCAAAAAACTGCTCCTGCAATTGTCGATGATAATCGCGCCGTGCCGCTGCAAATTGCTCCGCGGTCACCTTCGATAAATCCAGCTTCACCTTGTGGCCCAGCGTCACCATGGCGCTCTTGTGCAATTTGTTGAGCGCCAGCAGCGTTTGCGCGCTGACTTTCGACCAGTCGGCGAAGTGTCCCAGGGTTTCTGCGGCCTGCACGATCACCGTGTTGTCGGGTCGGACGCTGTAGTCGGTGCTATCCGCGCCGCCGCTGGGGGCGGCGGCTGGCAACAGCGCCGCGCTCTCTGCCTGCCGTTCCGAGACCGGTTCCTTGGGCGGCGGAGGCAGCTTCGCCAGCGCGGCTTCAGCCGGCGCTTCGGTCACTGAGGGCGCTTGGGTCGCGGCGGGCTCCGCGGCCGGCACCGGCGGCGCTGCGCCGGCAATCTCTGCCCGCGAGGCGGGCAGGGGTATGCGCACTGACTCGCCGCGCGCCAATTCGTGCGTACCGCTCCAACCGTTTGCGGCAAGCAGGCGCGCCGGCGTGACACCGCTGGCCGCGGCAATGCTGGCCAGGGTTTCGCCGCGGCGCACGCGGTGAGTCCCATCGTTGCGCTGTACGGCGTAGCGCTGCGTCGGCGCCAGACGCGCCCAGGCCGCCGCGATATCGGATTGCTGCGCGGTACCGGGCAAACGCAGCGCATAGCCGCGCGGTACGAAGCGCGCCCCATTCCAAATGGGAGGACGCAGCGCCGGATTCAAGACGCGCAGCGCGCCCAAGTCCGCTTTGAAGGCTTTTGCCAGCGCATCGATGGGAATGTAGTCGGGCAACACCGCCAAGGTGCTCTGGGTTTCGGGAAGATGCGTGAGAGGGCCGAAATATTTCTCAGCGTGGCGATCGACCTCCAGAGCAGCCAGGAATGCGACGTAGAAATTCCGCGACGCAAATCCAAAGGTCGCACCCTGATAGCGTTTGACGATCACCTCGATGTCGCTGGTCGCCAATTCGTCCTGAACGCGCCGCAACCCCCCGGGCCCATGGTTGTATGCAGTGACCGCCAACGGCCAGGTGCCGAGCAACCGGTAGTTATAGAGCATCAGATTCGCGGCGGCCTCCGTGGCGCTATAAGGATCCAGGCGTTCGTCGACCACACTGTCGACGCGCATGTATCGCCTGGCGGTTGAGGGCATGAATTGCCACAACCCGGCGGCACCCACGCGCGAGTAGGCGGCGGGATTGAAGGAGGACTCGACATGCGGCAGTGCGCCTATTTCCGCCGGCACCCCGCGTTCTGCGAGAACACGCGAAATGTTCGCCTCAAAGGCCTGCGCTCGGATCAGTCCCTCATGGAACCGGTCGGCCTGCCCGAGCTGAAAGCGAATTCTTTCGATGGCGTCGCGGAACTCCGCCGGCGTCGCCTGCTCGCCGAAGGAGTGCAGGATACGGTGTTCGTGGGCCGTCAGGTTGTCGCTGGCGCCGGCGGCGAAGCGGCGCAGCAACTCGGCGGTGTGCGACTTCGCCTGCGCCACCCTGCGCTCGCGCTGGGCCGGAGAATCCGCCGGATCGAAGCGCAGCACTTCGTAAACCCGGGCCAGATTCCAGGCGTCATGCAGCAGACCCTGGTCGGTGGTGACCTCGGTATAGACGCGGATCCAAAAGCGCACGTCCGGCTCGAGCTCCGCTGGATGAGCGAACGGATCGGAAGCGTCGGCGCCAATCGCAACACAGTTCAAAACCGGCGCGAGCACGAGAGCGCACACGGCGAGTCGCGCCGCGCGTATCACAGTCAATGAACCCAGCATGTCGGACAATTCCCGGCGAAAGACAGGTAGCATGCAGCGAAATCCATCCGATCGTATGATCCAACAGCTGCGCTGCGAAGCGCGTACGATACGCAAAAATAAGCCTTTGTGATATTTTTCGTTTCACAACCGAAGCGGTTCTTGTGGGGAGTTATCCGATGAGCATCCGAACCTCGAACGCGGGGCGTCCACTCATGGCCGGGTGGCGCGGCCGATGCGCCGCGACCGCCATTCTGATTGGCGGCCCCGCCATCGCAGCGCCACTGCAGACGACCTCCATCAGCGAGAATTCGTTTCGCTGCATCACCCAGATGACGCATGTCCGCCATTTCTACGTCGACAATTTGTCCGGCGATCTGCAGGGCACGATTCGGGCCGCGGAATCGACGAGCGGCGAAGTCTATCCGATCGGCTCCGTGGTTCAGCTCGTGCCCACCGAGGTCATGGTCAAGCGCGAGAAGGGCTTCAACGCGGCGACTCGCGACTGGGAGTTCTTCGAACTTGACGTCTCCGCTGATGGATCGAAGATACGCACGCGCGGATTTGCCGAGGTCAACAACCGGTTCGGCGGCAACTGCTTCACCTGCCACATCAAGGCCCAGCCGCAGTGGGACCTGATCTGCGACAACAGCCACGGCTGCGATGCCATTCCCATCACTCGAGCAATGAGCGGCGCGCTGCAGCGGACCGATCCCCGGTGCAAAAATTCGGGGCCGCCGAGCGCCGAAGACGCAGCCGCGCTCGCCCAGCTTGGGGCGATCGTCAAGGCGATTGGCGCGGCCGGCGAGGCCAAGAAGCAACCCTAAGCCTGGGCGCGGGGCGCGCCCGCGCAATTCATATGGCCGCGGCTGTCTTGGCGGGCCGGAACACCAAGCCAAAGAGTACAAAGATCACCAGCGCGGCCGTTGCGGGAATCACCCAGATCGCATGCCAATCGTGCTGCACCTGCAGGCATTCGCGGGCCGCCGCCGCCGCATCGCTGCACGAAGGATTCCGAAAGGCGTAGCGATTCACGACGGCACCCGAGACGAAGGCGCCGACGAAATACCCCAACCCATTGGTCACAAAATTGATCAGCCCCTGTGCTGCGGCGCGGATTTTCTCTCCGGCGCGCTGGTCGGTATAAACCTGGCCGCCGACGAAGAAGAAGTCGTAGCACACGCCGTGCAGCAGGATGCCCGCATAAATCAGCGGCATCGCGCTGCCCGCATTGCCGTTCGCGAAGGCAAAATATCGCAATCCCCAGGCAAGCATGCCGACCAGCATGATGATCTTGATGCCGAATTTGCGCAGCACGAAGGCGAGCAGCAGCATGAAGCCGACTTCAGAGATCTGCCCAAACGTTTGGATGAAGGCTGCCTCCGGCACCTTGATCTCGTTTAAGAATGGGTTCGCAAAGGTGTAATAGAATTGCAGCGGAATGCACAGCAGGAAGGAGCCGAGCACAAACACGAGAAAGTCGCCTTTCTTCAGCAGCTGCAGCGCATCCAGCCCGAGGGCATCGCGCAGATTGAAGGCCGAATTGGCCGCTTTTGGCGGCGTGTGCGGCAGGAAAAGCGCATAGGCCCCCATCAGTAGGGAAGCGGCCGCGGCGATTTTCATCGGCAGCACCAGGGCATCGGCGTGCAGACTCTTGCCGACCAGGACGCCGGCTGCAATCCAGCCGATCGAGCCGAGCACGCGCACAAAGGGAAAATTGCTCGACTCCTTGAGGTGATGGAAGGCAATGGAGTTCGTCAGCGATAAAGTCGGCATGTAGCACAAGGCGTACAGAATGAGCAGCGGATAGAACGTCGTGAATGCAGTCTGATTTGAGACCGCCCACATCAGGGCGGCGCCGATAAAAAACAATGCGGCCAGCAGTTTCTCGCTGGAGAACCAGCGGTCCGCAACGATTCCGATAAAAAACGGCGACACCAGCGCCCCGATGGCAGTCGCGCCGTAGGCAAGGCCGATTTGCGAATCGGTGAAATGCAGCGTTTGCCCCAAGTAGGTGCCCATCGTGACAAACCACACGCCCCAGATGAAGTACTCCAGGAACATCATCATCGCCAATCGCGCCTGGATCATGGCAGCGCGCGGATTCGGATGTGGCGCAGCGCCAAGGCGCCCGAGTGATCGCCTTGAATTCCAATCAAACCGCTCTTGGCCAATCCGTAGTTGGGATATTGGGCGAACTTGCTGGCGGCAACTTTAGCCTTCCAATCGGGGCTCTCCAGATCGTATGAAACGATGAGCTGCCCGTTCATCCAATGCTCGACGTGGCTGCCGTTCACCACGATTCGAGCGGTATTCCACTGGCCGAAGGGTTTGACCACGCCGGCCGGAGCCGCATACAAGCCATACGCCGCTCCGGCAGCGGTGAGGCGGTTGCGGCCATCCGGCGCATTCTGATCGTCCAGCAGCTGATACTCGGGTGCGCTCCAATAGATATGATCGTATTCGCGGGTGCCGCGGTAGAAGATGCCGCTATTGCCTTCCTTGCCAATTTTCCATTCGAGCTCGAGTTCGAAGTTGGCGAATTGTTGACGGGTGACAAGGTCATCCACGGAACCCTTTTTCACCAGCAATCCATGCGCGACATGCCATCCCGGCGGCATTCCTTCGGAATTCCAGCCGCGAAATGCGTGGTTGATTTTCCCGTTGAAAAGCGTTTGCCATGGTCCCGCCGCGGCGTCGCCGCTGGGGGCCGCATGAGCACTGAGGCAACCGGCGGCGATCAGCCCGGCGGCGAGTAGAGCGCGGCCCACGGCGTGGCTGATCACGGTGCGGCTGGTTCTGGTTTGCATGTTCAATCCTTTTTTTCGAGCCGAGATTTCCACGTACCGCGCGCCACCGCGGGAATGAATGCATCCAACCCGGGCGGCGGGTAATCGAGCGTCCTGCCCTGCTCGGCGCTCTGATAGGCAGTCATGAGGAGCTTTACCACCTCGAGTCCGTCCTCGAATGTCAGTTGCGGCGCTTCCTTGCCGAGAAAAACCCGCGCGAAGTGACGATCTTCGTTCTCATATCCATACGCCGCGGCCTCGTTGGCGACCACCGGCATCAATCCCATCTCCGCGTTCTGCTTTTCGACGAGATCCTCGCCGGTTGTTCCGCGGACCTCGCGCGAGAAAAACAGCTTCAGTCCGCTGTCCAAAGTATTCCAAGACATGGAGTACTCCGGTCCGAGCAGCTCGGCGGACAGGCGCAGCCCGGCGCCGACGAAGCTCCAGGAAGACGAGGCCTCGCCGATGAGCGTTTGGCCCTGGTCCGATTCGAATTCGACATTGACGCTCGCGAAATCCTCGGACGGATGCTTGGTGTAATCGACCTCGCGTCCGTAGGTGGCGGCGAGACGCTCGGCGTACGGCGAACGTGACCATTTGAGGCTTGCGATATGTCCCGTCACCTTGATCGGACGCACCGAATTTCGCGCCGCGCCCGGCTCGGTCAGCAAATGCCGCACCAGCAGCACCGAGTGACACATCATGTCATTCAGCACCCCGCCGCCCTGCAACTCACCACGCCAGAACCATGGGGCATGCGGTCCGCTATGCTCCTCCGATGCTCGAGCCAGATAGGGCCGGCCCGTGGTCGCCGCTCCGCGCGCCCAAATCCGCCCGCGGCCGGTGTCGATCTGCGGTGCGAAAAGCTGATTCTCCAGATAACCATGCGCGATACCGGCTCGCTTGACGAGCGCCATCATGCGCTCGGCTTCCGCAACCGTGCGCGCAAGAGGTTTCTCGCAGGCAATGCCGCGCAGCGTGCCGCGGCCGCTTTCGATGGCTTGCACGATCTCTTCCATGTTCTGCAGGCGCATGTGGTTCGGGCCGGTGAGCCACAGCGCATCGATCAACGGATCCGCCACCATATCCCGGATCGAGGCGTAGGCTTTCGCTTCGCCGATGTCGAGTCTGCGCGCCAGCGCCGCTGCCGATGAGGCATGTTCGAGGTTCGGACTCCACACGCCGCGCACATCGGCTTCGCGCACCGCCTGGAAGGCCTGCATGTGAAAGCGCGCGTTGAAGCCGCTGCCGATGAAGCCCACGCCGAGGCGGCTGGACATTTTAGATCAATCCCAATTTGCGCAGCAGATCGGCAGGCGGTCCGTCGAACTTCGCCAGCGGCACATTGCCGATGTAGCCCAGATCCTTGCGGCCCACCGGGCTCGTGTAGAAGCCCCCGGCGGTCAAATCACGGTAGCGCGCGAAGAATTTTGCGGCCTGCGCGAATTGCGCGGCGGCCGCCTTTTCAGAGCAAATGTCATCGCAGATCGCATGCTGTTGGGATTCGCCAAGGTCGGCGAAATCCTTGGAAAACCGCCGGCCGGCCTCCGCGTCCGTCCAGCGCAGGCCCTCCAGTATCAGCGGCCGGTCCTCTTGCTGCCTGGGGTATGGCGCGCTGACCCACTCGTCCAGAAAATCCACCACGCCCACGCTTGACGCGCTCGGCGATACGGAATCCGCGGGGATGATGACATCGCATAAAGCCGCCGCGGTACGCCGCTGCTGCGCCGTGAGCGTGAGCGGCCATACATCGCCCGGATGATAAATCTTGATCAGATCCGGATCCGTTCCGTAGCCGTGCGGCGGTTGAGCCGTCTTCTGCGCGGCCGCTGCGCCTTCGCTGAGCGCCCGGCGGACGAGCAACGGCATTGCTGCCGATGCCGTCAGGATCCATTTCAACGTGCTGCGGCGGTCCATCACAACTCCTTTCTACGCATCAAATCGAGAATACGATCCGCCGAGCGCCACGCCAGCGCCATGATCGTGAGCGTCGGGTTCTTGTCCGCGTTCGACGCGAATACCGCGCCGTCGGTGAGAAACAAATTCTTTACGTCCCAGGTCTGGCACCATTGATTGGTAACCGACGATGCCTGGTTGGCGCCCATGATGGCGCCGCCCACCTCGTGGATGATGAAGCCGCCGGGTGAGATTGCCTTGGAGCCATCGGTTATCGGCCCGTCTTTCAAGCGCCCCCCCATCGCATCGATGATTCCCGCGAAGGTTTTTTGCATGTGGGCCGCCTGCCGCGTCTCATGCTGCGACCATTGCCAATGGAAGCGCAGGACCGGTATTCCCCATTTGTCCTTCACGCTTGAATCGATTTCGCAGTACGAATTTTCATTCGGGATCATTTCCCCGCGTCCCGCGAAACCGACGAACGAACCGTAGTAGCGGCGCGCGTCCTCCTTGAATTTCTTGCCGTAGCTGCCCCCGGTCAGCCATTCTGCGCCTCTCATCGTGCCAACCCCGGGCATCTGCTTGCCGCCGCCCAGTTCGATGTGATAACCGCGCGCGAACTCCATCTTGCCCGCTTGCTGTTCCTTGTAGAGCCACCAGGGCGCATACACGGCGTCGCCGCTAGCCCCATCCTCGTTCATCGGCGGCAGCGATTCGAGCAGAGGTATCTGACCGGACAGGGAGCTGCCTACAGTATCCATGAGATAGCGGCCAACTTTGCCGCTCGAGTTGGCAAGACCCTGGGGAAATTGCGCGCTCTTCGAATTCAGCAGGATTCTCACGGTTTCACAGGCACTCGCCGCAAGCACCACGACGCGTGCGGCGACACTGTGCGAAGTGCCGGCGGTTTTGTCGATGAAAACCACTCCTTGCGCGAGGCCGTTTTTGTCGAGCTTGACTTCTCGGACCATGGCATCGGTGAGAATGTGCAACTTACCCGTGGCGAGCGCCGGCGGTAGATGAACCGTCGTCGACTGATAATTCGCGCGGATCGCGCAACCGCGACCGCAGGGGGTCGCCCAGAAACAGGCGGCGCGACGCTGCATGTCCGCCGCAATGATCTTTTGCGCCTTCAGGTTTCCTGGATGCAGGAGTGCGGGCGAGCGCTTGAAGTCGAGCTTCTCGGTGAGCACGGCGCGGTGGGCCGGGATGATGGGAACACCAATGCGCCGGGCGCGCTGTTGGATCAGACGTTCACTGAGCAAGGGCGGCGGCGGAGGCAGCAAGCAGCCTGGCGGAGAATCGGGCGTGTTTTCGAGTCCTTCGGAGCTGCCATAGACGCCGATGAGCATTTCGACCTTGTCATAGTAGGGGGCGATGTCTTCGTGGGAAATGGGCCAATCGAAACCTAGGCCATCGCGGCTATGCGGCTTGAAATCATAGGGACCGTTGCGCAGCGAGATGCGGCCCCAGTGATTGGTGCGGCCCCCTAGCATGCGCGAGCGCCACCAGTCGAACCGGCCCGCGGGATCTTCCGTCGTCAGGACATACGGTTCGCCGGGTACTTGCCAGCCGCCATCGACGGTTGCATCGTAAAATCCAAATCTCTTGTCCGGTGTGTCGCCGCCGCGCAAAGGTGCTTGATCGGGGGTTTGAAACATCGGCGTTTCAAGCTCCGGCACATACTTGCGGCCAGCCTCCAGCATCAGCACCGTGGCGCCTTCCATGGTCAACGTATAAGCGGTCTGTCCGCCAGCGGCACCTGAGCCCACGACGATGACGTCATAGCTCTTTTCAATGGTCGAAGAGGTCAGAAAGCTCACGCCACCCCCAAAGCTCGCTTGCAAACTCCAAGCCTTTCGGAAAAGCGCGGGCTCGCGCTTGCCGCTTAGAGAGCCCTACCCCAATTGCTGACTAGATTGCCCGCATCGATGGTGCCTATACCGCTCGGAAAATCATACCCGGGATGTGTTCTGAACGCCGGTTGGTAGCTTGAGTCTGATTGCGACATGACGCCGTAGGTGCCCGACGGGAGGAAGCAATTATTGGGTCCTTTGCAGTCTTGCGAATCGTTGCCCATGGTGACATCGTGAAACACGCAGCCCAAGTCGGCGCGCGTCCCGAGACTGGAATTGCATTGTGGGTTGCCATCAAATCCGTATTGCTGGCGGGCAAGAGCATAGTAGACAAAGTTCGGGTTGCCTTGGCTTCCACCCATTTTCTGGTTCACCAACGCTTGAATGCCCGCGACGATAGGCGTCGCGTATGAAGTGCCGCCGCCACCCAAACCCCAAGTCGACGGATTGCCGTGGCATGGGGCGCCGCCGTTGTTCGGATCGGTGAAACAAATCAAGTATTGATGATTCCATTCCCAGCCATCGGACGCGAACATGGATACGTCGGGAACGTCGCGCACGCCGTCCGATGACATGCCAAAAACCTGTTGGTAGCTTGGCTTGGTCCATCCCGCACAGGTACCGCTGACGACACCTTTGCTCGACGGCGTGCCGCTGGCGCAACCGCTGGGTCCGCCCTCCCCGCCGCCGGTGCCCAGGTAATAGGGATCGGCAGTGGTGCTGTTGCAGAATCCATTGACACCATAACTTGTGGCATACCCGAAAACTGCAATCGTCTGATCACTGGCACAGGTGTCGTTCCAGGCCATCTCAGGAACATAGGATTTGGCCGTTCCCCAGGGCGCACCCTGACTCGTACCCCAATATTCCAGATTGCTGCCATCGAAGGTGTCGCTGAAGTCCGTGCCCCCGACCGCGACGTTGTACGGTGTCGACGCCCAACCGTTGACGCCGACGCCAAATTTTGCGGGGCTCGTGAAATTAGGCGCGCAGTCCTCGGGTCCGGAGTCGCCCGTGGCAACGAACACTGAGATGCCTTCGGCCACAGCCTGCTGATACATGGCGGAGAAAAATGCATTGGCGGCGGCGCCGTTCTCAGTTTCGCAGATGCCGTAGCTGACACTGATGATCGCCGGCGGCGCTGCGCTGGTGATGAGATCGTGAATGGCGTGGCGCACCCCGTCCACGGTGGCGGAGTTGCCGCAGGCGGCGACCAGGATGGCGGCATCGGGAGCCGCGGCGCTGGACCACTCGGCGTCGAGGATGGCTTCGACATCGTCGCCGTTGCTGCTGACTCCCGGATCGGTGCACGCCGCTCCGCCCGCGGGTGGCGGCGGATGGATGGTCGACAATGTGCCGCTTCGATAGCTGCTGAGGCCGAAGATGCGGCGGAAGTTGGTCCAGTCGCTATCACTATAAAGATCCGTATCCTCAACCACGGCAATCGTTTGACCCTTTCCTGTGATCGGCGTACTCGCCTGGAACAGAGAATTGAAATCGTAGATCGTGGCCAGATCGGCCGGCGCCATGAGATAACACGGGCTGCCGCTGCAGCTGCCGGAATACTTCGGGGTCGGCCGGTGCTTGCGCAGTGGACGAAAGTCGTTCAATTTGACGATGCCGCTGACCATCGATGCCAGCGCCCGCGGAATTTGCGGATCGGTCATATTGGCGAAATGCACCTCTCCGCCGACCTCGAGTCGGTGGATCGATATGTGAAACGCCGCCGCGAGCTGAGCCGCCGTGCCGGAAAAATCCATCACCATGCCGCCGGGGTAGACCGGACCCACGCGGAATCCGTGACTGCCCAGCCATCCGCGGACCGTGGAAATAGCCTCTTCGGAGGCGCCGAAGCGCTGGCCGAATTGCTCGGCGGTGAGCCATTGATGAAAGCTGGGCGAGGCCGGATCGTGCAGCGCGTCGATGAACGAGGCAGCGTTGCGCTCCTGCTCAGGCGAGCGCCGCAGCTGCAACTCAAGATGCTCGAACGGCATCGAGGGATCGACGACGCCGCGGTCATTGGCCGGCGTGGCTTCGGACCTTGTGTTGCCGCCAAGCGTCACGAGGTCGCCCTCATCGATGGGTTGCACGAGGGATTGCGCCCCGGACACCGCGAAAGCCGACCAAGTGCTGATTAGCATCGTGGACGCTATGAACAGTCGCATGATGGATCTCCCGCCGTTTTCTTATGGACGCCCGCTGAACTCTAGCTGTGGGCGATCGACATCACAAGCAGCTCGCTGAAGGATTTTTTCGTGGAGTTGGGGCAGTATTACCTGGGCCGTCACGGGGTAACGCGCCATGGCCAACGTCGTTTTGCACCAATGGGAGATCTCCCCCTTTTGCCGCAAGGTGCGTAAGGCGCTGCGGCTCAAAGGCGTCCCGTACAGGAGCGTGGACTACAACGGCGTGCGAGCACCGCAGTCGGCTCGGCTTGCCGCGAGCCGCAAATTACCCGTGCTCGACTGGGACGGGCAACGCGTCGCTGACAGCAGCTTGATCTGCGAGTTCCTGGACGCGCAAGTGCCTGCGCCACCGCTCTATCCGACCGACCGCCGCGACGCCGCACTGGCCCGCCTGCTGGAGGATTGGGCCGACGAATCGCTATATTATTTTGAGATGCATTTCCGCGCCGCCTACCCGAGCGCCGCGGCCAAGGCGACCGAGCTGCTATGCGCCGGTCGACCCTCGTGGGAACGGCATGTAGTGGGCCCGTTGTTCAAGCGCGGCCTCAACAGGCGGCTGAAGGCCCACGGCTTTGACGGCTGGAGCAACGATCAAATCGAGCGCTGGTTCTTTGGGCATCTCGACGACGTGGACGCTTGGCTGGAGGATCGCCAGTGGCTTGTCGGTGACACGCAAAGCATCGCCGACCTGGCCGTTTCCGCGCAACTGGAGGAAATGCTTCGCACCAGCACGCTGGCCGAGCGCATGCTTGAGCGGCCCTCGATGGCGGCTTGGCTAAAGCGCAATGTACTGGACTGACGACTCAACACTGCTTGCAAGCTCTGTTCGAAGCACCGCCGCCTTCTAGCCGCATTTCGAATCGCCGCAATTCAGGCAGGTGTTGCAGCCGTCCATCATGACCACGGCGGCGGTGCTGCACTTGGCGCATAGCTGCGCGCCTTCCGGAAAGTGCGACTTTGAAAAGGCATCAGTCTGTTTGGTGCGGGCCTCGAACTCCGCCCGCTTCTGCTCAACCAGTTTTCGCTGATGCACGTCCAGCTCGGGCTTCTTCAGCAGTCCGATCGATTGCAGGTGGCGCTCGATCACGTATCCTAACTCCGCGATCGTCGAGGGCATGAATTTGCCGCCCGGCTGCCAGTAGCCGCCTTTGGGATCGAACACCGCCTTGAGTTCATCCACCAGGAAAGTCGTATCGCCGCCCTTGCGAAAAACCGCTGAGATGACCCGGGTCAACGCGACGATCCATTGGAAATGATCCAGGTTCTTCGAATTGATGAACACCTCGAAGGGCCGCCGCTGCTCATGCGGAGTGCCCTCGTTCAAGACGATGTCATTGATAGTCACATACATGGCGTGATCGGACACCGGGGTCTTGATCTTGTACGTCGAGCCGATCAGCACTTCGGGCCGCTCGAGCTTCTCGTGCATCCAGATCACATTGTCCTGGCTCTTCAGCGCGTCTTTGGGCGCGGGTGCGGCCGTCTCCTTCGGCTCGGGCTTTTGCACGCGGTACTTGGCGATCTTCTTGTCGATTTTGATGTAAGGCATGATCAGAATTTCCCGTAATAGCCTTCTTTCAGCGCATCGAAGAGGTTCGCGGCGGTGTGCATTTCGCCGTCGTATTCGATCTCCTGATCGCCCCTCGCTTCGATCTCGGTGCCATCCTCCAGCGTAAATATGTAGGTGGTGTTCTTCAGATCGTCTTCCTTGACCAAAACACCCTGGAAGGCTTCCGGATTGAAGCGAAACGTGGTGCAGCCTTTGAGACCCTGCTCGTAGGCGTACATATAAATGTCCTTGAAGTCCTCGTACTTGTAGTCGGTGGGGACATTCGCCGTCTTCGAGATGGAGGAATCCACCCAGATCTGCGCGGCGGCTTGAATATCCACGTGCTCTTTCGGCCCAATATCGTCCGCGGAGATGAAATAGTCCGGGAGTTTTTCCGCCGCGTTCTGCGAGTTCGGCATGGCGCGAGAATTCACCAGCTCGCGATATGCCAGCAACTCGAAGGAGAACACATCGATCTTTTCCTTGGACTTCTTGCCTTCGCGAATCACGTTGCGGAAATAGTGATGCGCAAAGGAAGGTTCGATGCCATTCGACGCGTTGTTGGCAAGCGACAGGGAAATCGTTCCGGTGGGCGCAATCGAGGTGTGATGCGTGAAGCGCGCGCCGACCTCGGCCAGTTCGTCCACCAGTTCGGGAGACGCCTCCGCGATCCGCTGCATGTACCGGCTGTAGCGGGCATGCAGCACGCGCCCCATAATCCGCGCGCCCGCCCGCCAGCCGTCCTTGACCATCTCGGGCCGCTTGCGCAGCATTTCGCGCGTGACCGTGAATTCCTCATTCATGATCGGCGCCGGTCCTTTTTCTCTTGCAAGATCCAGCGCGGCTTCCCAGCCGGCGACGGCCATTTCGCGCGAAACGTTTTGGGTGAACGCCACTGATTTCTTCGAACCGTACCTCATGCAAAGCATGGTAATGGCCGAGCCCAAGCCTAAGAATCCCATGCCATGGCGGCGCTTGCGGATGATCTCACCGCGCTGCTGAGCCAGCGGCAGGCCGTTGATCTCGACCACGTTGTCGAGCATGCGCGTAAAGATTTTCACCACCTTGCGATAGCTTTCCCAATCGAATCGAGCTTCGTCGGTAAAAGGATCGAGCACGAATTTGGTGAGATTTACCGAACCCAACAGACAGGAACCGTACGCCGGAAGCGGTTGTTCGCCGCACGGATTTGTGGCGCGGATGTTCTCCGTCCACCAGTTGTTGTTCATCTCATTGACTTTATCGACGAGGATGAAGCCCGGCTCGGCAAAATCGTACGTGGAGGACATGATCACGTCCCACACCCGGCGAGCCGGCAAGGTCTTGTAGATCTTGCAGGCGACCAGCCCCTCAGGGTTCGCAACATATCCTTCTGTATAGGGCCACTCGCGCCACAGGTAGCGCGAGGTGTCATCGAGATCGGGCCGGTCGGCCGGCGCAGACGCTTCGTATTCCTGACGGCCCACGGGAAAAGAGAGCTGCCACTCGCCATCGGCTTTGACGGCCTTCATGAAATCATTGCTGACCAGCAAGGACAAATTGAATTGCCGCAATCTGCCGTTTTCCCGCTTGGAACGAATGAACTCCAGCGCATCGGGATGCCCGATATCGAAGGTGCCCATCTGAGCGCCGCGCCGGCCGCCGGCTGACGATACGGTGAAGCACATTTTGTCGTAGATATCCATGAACGACAGCGGACCGGATGTATAGGCGCCGGCGCCGGACACGTAAGCTCCGCGCGGCCTCAACGTCGAGAACTCATAGCCGATGCCGCAGCCCGCCTTGAGCGTGAGGCCCGCTTCATGGACCTTGCCCAAAATGTCGTCCATGGAGTCGCGAATCGTCCCGGATACGGTGCAGTTGATCGTCGAGGTCGACGGCTTGTGCTCTAGTGCCCCGGCGTTCGAGGTGACGCGCCCAGCGGGAATCGCGCCTTGACGCAACGCCCAGAGAAAGGACTCGTACCACTGCTCGCGGCAATGCTCGGCCTCAACATCGGCGAGCGCACGCGCAACCCGCTTATAGGTGTCGTCCATCGACTTATCGATGGGGGAGCCGTCTTTCGCGATCAGACGGTATTTTTTGTCCCAAATGTCGAAGGAAGCCTCTTGATAAGGAATGCTGCCGACATCTTTGGGCTTGATCTTGGCCACCGTATTCATTGGTATCTACGCCGCTCCCTTATAATTATCGAGAAAACCTGAACACAAATGGCGGTGTCCTCGCAAAAAAAGCGCTTAGTGACTTAACGCAAAGCTGATGGGCTTAAGTGAACTGCCGAACACAACATCTTGTGTCCGATGCGAGAGGGTACGGCGCGATGGCGATCAGCGTCAAGAGATTTTTAATAGTTTTTTTGGTCAAAAAAACTCATATTTATCAATATTTTAGGGAAATGTCCCGAGAAATTGCCTGATTACCCTTCTTCGAGCCGCGGTCAAGAGGAAAAACTGCAAATCACAAGATATTGTGTTTACACACGATATCCACATTATGTTCTATTGACATTGAACTGCGTCACACTTTTCCCGGCCGCTCGAGCCCGCGCGCGCGCTCTTTCGAATCGTTACGCGAGTTGAAAACCGCAGGCGCGGCCCAACTTCTGGAGTCACGCGCGTAACAGTCGATGCAAAGAAAATCTTGCATCAATCTTTTATCTTTTATTAGGAGTTTCAGACAATGACCCTCGTACGTTATGAGCCGTGGGCACTCGTCAGCCGGCTGCAGAAAGAAGTTGATCGTTTGTTTGGCGCGCCGTTGACCACGGCCGCAGATTCCGGCGCTTGGTTGCCGCCGGTGGATATCTTCGAGGAAGCGAATCAATTCGTGCTTCACGTGGATCTGCCCGGAGTGGATCCAAAAGCGGTGGAAGTGACTTCAGATCAAGGCGTGCTCACCATTCGCGGACAACGCGAGGATTCCCGCAAGGAATCGCGCGAAGGATTTCGCCGCGTCGAGCGCATCACCGGCGAATTCCAGCGCCGCTTCAGCCTGCCGGAAACGGCAGACGCACAGAACATCAAGGCGAAAGTGACCAACGGTGTGCTGGAAGTCGCAATTCCGAAATTGGCGCAGGTGCAGCCGCACAAGATCGTGGTGGAAGCGGCCTAAGTATCCGCCAGGCCAGTCCTTCCGTGTAATATCGCTGCGATACGGGCAAGGGGCCGGACGACCACGTCCGGCCTGCCTTGCCTGCATGCATGCAACAATACCGGAAGGACTGCGCATGATTCTGCGTTTGAAGATTGCGGCAATTGCGCTGGCCGCGGCCGTCACCATCGGCAGCCCGGCTCAGCCCGCGCCGCCCGCTCCCGCCGAGGCCGCGCCAATGCCGACGCTGGCCCCCATGGTCAAGCGCGTATCGCCATCCGTCGTGAATATCGCCACCCGCGGCACCATCAAAGAACAGCCGGGGAGAAACCCTCTGCTCGATGATCCGTTCTTTCGGCGCTTTTTCGACTCGCCGCCCAATGCCAAGCCGCGCGAGCGGCAGTTCCAGAGTGCGGGTTCCGGCGTCATCGTCGATGCCAAGAACGGCTACATCATCACCAATCACCACGTGGTCGAGAACGCCAGCGAGATCACCATTACGTTGCTGGATAATCGCACTTTCTCCGCCAAGGTCATTGGCAGCGACGAAGGCGCGGATGTGGCGGTGCTGCAGGTCAAGCAGCCGAATTTGATCGCCATGACTCTGGGCGATTCCGCCAAGCTCGAGGTCGGCGATTACGTCGTGGCAATAGGCAATCCTTTCGGTCTGCAGCACACCGTGACCGCCGGCATCGTCAGCGCTCTGGGGCGCAACGGCATCAGCCCCGACGGCTACGAGGATTTCATCCAAACCGACGCGTCGATCAATCCGGGCAATTCTGGAGGCGCGCTGGTGAATTTGCGCGGCGAGCTGGTCGGCATCAACTCCGCCATCCTCACAGGGTCCGGCGGCAACATCGGCATTGGTTTTGCCATCCCGGTCAATATGGTCAAGGGCGTCATGGACCAACTGATCAAGTATGGCGAAGTGAAGCGTGGAGTTCTCGGAGTCCAGCTCTATAACGTGACCCCGGATATTGCCAAGGAATTCGGCCTTGGCGAGACCACCGGCGCTCTGGTCGCCGGCGTCGCGCAGGGTTCCGCGGCGGAGCGCGCGGGGATCAAGACCGGCGACATCATCACTTCTCTGAACGGCATCACCATGCAAAATTCCGGCGAGCTGCGCAACGCGATCGGCATGCTGCATGTCGGCGATAAGGTAGAGATCGGCCTGCTGCGCGACGGCAAGCCGCGAAAGGTGACCGCATCGATCGCCGAGCGCGGCGATGCGGAATCGGCGGGCGCCCTCGAGATCAACAAAGGTCTGGACGGCGCGGAGATGGCGGATGCACCGGACAGCGGCGGCGTGCTGATAAAAACCGTGCAAGAAGCCAGCGCCGCGGCTCTATCGGGACTTCGCGCCAACGACATCATCGTCGGTGTGGGGCGAATCCCTGTTACCGGCCTCAAGTCGTTTCGTGAAGCGGCCAAAGGCGTCTCCGTGTTGGTGCTGAAAGTACGCCGCGGATCCGACACGCTGCTGCTGCCCATCCGTTGAATCCAATGCGCCTGTTGTCCATAGCCGTTCTCGGCGGAACCGGATTTCTCGGATCTCGCCTGGTCGCGCGACTGATCAAGGATGGCCATCAGGTCACCGTGCTGTCGAGAGATCGAGAACAGCACAAACATCTGCTGGTGTTGCCTGGCCTGCGCTTGGAGAACTGCGATGTCTACCAGGAAGCGCAGCTGAGCGAGCGCTTCCGCGGCCACGAGGTGGTGATCAATCTCGTCGGTATCCTCAATGAGCGCGGTTTTGGCGGCGCGGGCTTCCGGCGCACGCATACCGAACTGACTCAGCATGTTCTCAAGGCCTGTCGTTCCGCGGGCGTAACTCGGCTGCTGCAGATGTCAGCATTGAAAGCCGCGGTGGATGCGCCGAGCTACTATTTGCGCAGCAAAGGCGAGGCAGAAAAGCTCATTCGCGAGCAGACCAGCGTGGATTGGACCATTTTCCAGCCATCGGTCATGTTCGGTCCCGGCGACTCATTCCTCAATCGGTTTGCCAGATTGCTGGCGGCGATTCCATTGGCGCTGCCTCTCGCCAGACCCAATGCGCGCCTTCAGCCGGTGCTGGTCGATGATGTGGTCGATGCGATCGTGCGCTGTTTGCACGGCGCGGCGTCCAGCCGCCAAACCTATCAACTCGGCGGCCCCAGGATCTATACGCTGCGCGAGATTGTCGAACTGGTGGCGAAGCTGACGGGCCGCCGAGCCATTTTCGGTCTGCCGGATGTCCTGGCCCGTATTCAAGCCCTCATCATGGACTTCGTACCGGGTCGCCCGTTCTCCACCGACAATTATAAGTCGCTCAAGATCGACAGCGTCTGCAGCGAAGACGGCTTCGCCAGACTTGGCATCAAGCCGCAGTCGATGGTGGCCAGCGCGCGGCATCTCTTGGGCGGCCAGGAAGACAATGCCCGCCTCAGCCAGAATCGCGCCGCGGCGGGCCGCCACGCTTCTCGCGGCTAGGCAGGCGGCTAAATGCTGCCGGGCCTCGGGAAGGCGGCCGCGGCGGCAAAGATCCATTCACGAAACTGCGCCACCTTGGGCAGCGCCAAGAAGCTCTTCGGACAAACGAAATAGTAAGCGGATCCATAGGGCATGACCTCTTTGCCGGCGAGACGCAACGTGCCTTTTTGCAGCGCTCCGGTCACCAGCGTCCAGCGCGCGAGCGCGAATCCCAAGCCTTCCTCCGCCGCGGTCAGAAGGCCCGCCGAATCCTCGATGTTCGGCGCGCGGCTTTGCCATGCGGCCGCCTCTTCGGTTTGCGCCCAGACCCGCCATGGCACATCACCGCTTTCGAGCAGCGGGTAATTGCTCAAAGAAACCCCGCGCTCGATCATTCCATACTGTTTGATCAGCTCCGGACGAGCGACCGGCACCAGCCAATCATCGAGCAATTTTTCGCAATGTACATTTGGGTAGTCGCCGCGGCCGAAGCGGATGGCGATGTGACTGGAAGAACGCGAAAAATCCACCAGGTCGCGCGAGGTGTGAAAGCGCAGTTCGATGTCCGGATATTTGCGTCGAAACGAGCGGATGCGCGGCAGCAGCCATATCTGCAGGAACGAGGACAACATGCTGATTTGCAGCGGCCCTGCGCGGCCATGATGCTTGATCTGCTGTAGCGCGGACTCGAGCTTTTCGAGTCCCGCTCGCACTGCGGGCAGCAATTCAAGGCCTTCTTCGGTGATTTCCACGCGCCGGCCGCTGCGCCTGAAAAGCGGCACCTGTATGTAGCTTTCCAGCGCTTTGATTTGTTGGCTCACGGCCGCCGGCGTGACGTTGAGCGCCTCGGCGGCGGCCGAGAAATTCAAATGCGCCGCGACCGCCTCGAATACCCGCAAAGAGCCCAAAGGCAATCGATTGTAGGCAGTTGGCACGTTAGTCTTTCCTTAACACCCGATCAATCTTGAGGTTTACCGCACACCAGCGTATCGCGTTCCTGTTTGTCAAGTTTCGAAAGCTGGCGCACCCGGCGATAAAAGGCCGGCAAGTCGCCATGCAGCGCCGCGAGTTCCCGCTCGAAGCCCGGCACACAGGCAAAGTACGTGGAGATCGATGCCAGATGGGCATTGTTGATGTCTTCATGGAACCAGGCATCGAAAGGCCCGCGGCCGCCCCACTGGCTCTTGAGACCCGCGTAGGATTGCCGCATGGCGGCCAAGGTCGCGCGTTTTTCATCGCGCATGGCCGCGGGCGGCGCGCCCGAGGCATACACGGCGCGAAGTCTGCTTCGAGTTTCGATCAAGAGCTCGATCACCGTGCGATAGCGCTGCTGCTCGACCAGGTGGTTCGCCAGATCCTTGGTGCGGGTCTGCCGCTCGAGCCACCGGCGCACACCTTCTTCCTCGACCGTTGTCGCAAACGCTTCATTGAAAGATGCATCGTTCGCCACGTACAGCAATTGATGCGTAAGTTCATGGAAAATGATCGCGGCCAGCTCGACGTCATCCCACTCCATCATGGTGTTGAGGATGGGATCATCGAAGTGTCCCAGAGTGGAGTATGCCGCGACTCCGCCGACCACGACATCCAGCCCATCGGTGCGCAGACCTGCGGCAAAGCGGCGCGCGCCCGCTTCGGCGAAATAGCCTCGATATGCGACGCAGCCGACGATCGGGTAGCACCACAGCTTGGGATCGACTGAAAATTCCGGCGCCGCGACCACATTCCACACCACGTACGGCCGCCCCACATCGGCATAGGCGCGATAGCTGCCATTGTCCGGCAGGCCCAAGTCGTGGCTCGCGAAATCGCGGATGGCAGTGACGGCTTCGAGCTGCACGCGCAGCGCAGCGGGCGTGCTCGGCTTATCGATGACGGCGCTGATCGGTTCTCGCTTGGACATGAGCGACAACTGGCCTCGAACGCTTTGCAGCAGATAGCAGCCGACGCTCGAGACCGCGATCAGCGCCACGGCCGCGGCTGCGCGGATCGTGGCGCGTATGCTGTTAAGATTCACCCATGCAAGTGTATCTGGTTGGCGGCGCCGTTCGAGACGGCCTGCTTGGATTGCCCGTCAAAGAGCGCGACTGGGTCGTGGTCGGCGGTACCCGAGACGAGCTGCTGCGCTTGAAGTATCGCGAGGTCGGCCGCGACTTTCCCGTATTTCTGCACCCTGACACACATGAAGAATATGCGCTTGCCCGGCTGGAACGGAAGGTCTCCCCGGGTTATCGCGGCTTTGCCGTGGAATTCGGGCCCGAGGTCACGCTCGAAGAGGATCTCGCACGCCGCGATTTGACCATCAATGCCATGGCGCGATCGGCCGATGGCTCATTGATCGATCCCTTCGGCGGTGAACGCGATATTGCGCAGCGCACGCTGCGCCACGTCTCCGCGGCGTTCGTCGAGGACCCGGTTCGCATTCTGCGGGTGGCGCGCTTCGCGGCGCGCTTCGCGCCGCTCGGATTTCAGGTGGCTCCGGAGACAGCGGCACTGATGCGAGCGATGGTCGAGCGCGGCGAGGCCGCTGCGTTGGTGGCCGAGCGCGTCTGGCAGGAGACCGAGAAAGCGCTGCGCGAGCCTGCCGCGTCGGCCTTTTTCCGGATCTTGCGCGATTGCGGTGCATTGAAAGTCATATTTCCGGAAATCGACGCCCTGTTCGGCGTACCGCAGCCGGTGCAATGGCATCCGGAGATCGACACGGGGACCCACGTCTTGATGGTGCTGGATCAAGCGGCTGTCTTGAGTGCCGATTCCAAGGTCCGCTTTGCCGCGCTGGTACACGATCTCGGCAAGGGCACAACTCCTCATGAGGAGTGGCCGAGCCATCGAGGACACGAGGAACGTAGCGTAATGCTGATCGAATCGCTGAGCGAACGCCTGCGGGTGCCTGGCGAGTATCGCGAACTCAGCGTGATCGTGGCGCGCTACCACGGCAGCGTGCATCGCGCGCTCGAGCTGCGGCCAAAGACCATACTCGAGATGTTCGAGAAGGCCGATGCCTTCCGGCGGCCAGAGCGGTTCGCGCAAGCGCTGCTGGCCTGCGAGGCAGACTCGCGAGGCCGCCTAGGTCTGGAGACGAACCCCTACCCGCAGCGTGATTATTTGCTGGCCGCGCGGGAAGCGGCGGCAGCGATCAAGCCATCGGCGCAGGACATCGCGGAACGCGATGGCGCGAAGATTGCGCAGCGCCTGCATGAAAGACGCGTGCACGCGATCGCCGAGTTAGCCGGGCGCCGCTAGCGCGCGCCGCTAGCGCGCGCCGCTAGCCGCGCGCCGCCAGCCACGCAACGATGTTTGACACCGTATCCCGATAGAACCGCTCATACAATCCGCGCGTCACGTAGCCGATGTGGGGAGTGGCCAGCAGCTTCTCGGTGCTGCGATACGGATGATCGGGCGGCAGGGGTTCAGTATCGTAGACATCGATCGCTGCTCCCGCGAGCTGACCGGAAGCCAGCGCCCCACGCAGCGCCGTCTCGACGATGATCGGTCCGCGCGATGTGTTGACCAGGCGGGCTGTGGGCTTCATCAGCGCAAGTTCATGAGCGTCGATGAGGCCTCGTGTGCGATCGCTGAGCACCAGGTGTATCGACACCACATCTGCCTGCCTCAGCAGTTCTTCCTTGGATACCAGCGTAGCGCCGGCCGCAGCGGCCTTGTCGGCGGTGAGATTTTGACTCCAGGCGATGATCTTCATCCCAAACGCGAGTCCGACCTTGGCGACGCGCGCACCGATGTTTCCCAGACCAATGATTCCCAGCGTGCCGTTGGCCAGATCATCCCCCAGGCAGCGCTGCCAGCCGCCGCTGCGAACGGCCGCCGCCTCCGCGGTGATGTGCCGTGCACCCGCCAAGATCAGAGACCATGTCAATTCGACCGTCGGGCTCAAGAAATATCCGGTGTGCATCACGGTCACGCCGTGATCGGCCGCCGCTGCCAGATCGATTGAGGCATTGCGCGGGGCGGTGGAGGCAATCAATTTCAGGTTCGGCAGCCGTTCGATGATTGCACGATTGAGCGGCGTGCGCTCTCGCATGACGCAGACGATTTCGTACGGCAGCAGCCGTTTCACCACGTCATCGAAATGCGCGAGATGATCATTGAACACATCGACCTCTGCGAGCTTGAGCACCGGCGACCAGTCCGCCAGCTTCAAGGCCACATTCTGGTAATCATCGAGGACCGCAATTTTCACGATGTCTCCCACATGGCACGATGTCTCCCGCTCGGTAGCTCCTGGTCACAGCGTGTGCCGCAAGTCCTTCAGTGCGAAACCGGATAGCGGGGTATCCATTCCCCGCAGCCATGCCATGGCCTTGAAGCGCTCTCCCATCTCGCCGGGCAGCATGAGCCGCCGCGCTTGATTGGCAAGCCGCGCAGATTCATTCGGGTCATCGGCACCGCTGCGCTGCATTTCCCGATCGATGCCTGTGCCCGCCAGAAAATGCGCTTGAGTGGTGAATCCGGCGAGTTCGAAGCCCGATTCGCGTGAAGCTTCGGCCAGCAGCGTGAAATCCACCCATGCGCTGATGTCTTGCAGTCCAACATTCACAAAGGGATCGCTCGACGCTTGATGACGGAAATGGCAAATGAGAGTTCCATCGTGCCGCTCGGGCAAATAATACTGCGCTCGCGGCAGACCATAGTCGAACCACAGCGCCGCTCCGCGGCGCAGCGAGCGGGTGACGGCCTGCGTGAAGGCAATGACGCGCGGACAATATTCGGATACATATCCGTCATCCCAACCGCCGGCTTCGTGCCAGGAGCCGGCTTCGCGCAGACGGCGGCACTGCGCTTGCATGGCCGGCGATGCGGGCGCCGCGGCCCATTCAAAGCCGCCGTCGCGCAGTCCGACACCAAGCTCATCAACGCCATCCGTGCGCCAGCGAAAACGCGCGAGCGGCAGCGCATCGAGAACTTCATTGGCCAGAATGACGCCATCGAAGTCCTCGCCGGGGGGCTGATCGAGCCAACACACGCGATCGAGCAGGTGCGGTACTGATTGAGCCAGACGCTGGCGTTGGCGCTGGCGAAGGTCCGCGCTGATCTCCAGAATCGCGTAGCGCTCGGGCACTTGCCTCCCGGCGTGAAGCCGCGACAAAATATCCGCCGCGAGGCGGCCGCTGCCGGCACCTATTTCCAATATCGATCCGTGCGCTAAATTCTCCAAGACTTCGGCGCATTGCGCCGCGACGCAGGCGCCAAACAGTCCCGAGACTTCCGGAGCGGTGGTGAAATCTCCGCCCGGCCCAAGTTTTTCGGCGCCGCCGCTGTAATAACCCAGGCCGGGCGCGTACAGCGCCAGGTCCATGAATCGCTCGAAACTCAACCAGCCGCCTGCAGCGTCGATTTGTTCGGCGAGATAACCGCGCACACGGGCGCTGTGCGCCATGGCAGCCTCGTCCAGCATCGGTTCACGCTGCCGCGAGTCTGCGGTATCGTTGCGGCGCATGACATCCATTGAGAATTCGACTTTGCACGGCCAGGTAGTCCTCATCACCGGCGGGGCGCGCCGCATCGGTGCGGAAATCGCGCGCACGCTGCACGCCGCCGGCGCGAATGTTTTTATCCACTATCGTTCCTCGGCGGCGGCGGCAATCGCCTTGGCGGACGAGCTCAACAAAGCCCGCGCTCGTTCGGCCGCGATCCACGCAGCGCACCTGCTGAATGCGGAAGCGCCCGACAAATTGGTCGCCGCCGCACTGCTCGAATTCGGGCGCCTGGACATACTCATCAACAATGCCTCCAGTTTCTACCCGACGCCAGTCGGAACTATTTCAGCGCCGCAATGGGATGATCTCATGGGCAGCAACCTGAAAGCCCCGCTGTTCCTGTCGCAGGCGGCCACACCCAGTTTGCGCGCTAAGAACGGACTCATCATCAATATGGTCGATATTCACGCGCTGCGGCCGCTCAAGGCACATCCCGTCTACTGTGCGGCCAAGGCCGGGCTGGCGATGTTGACCCGCTCCTTGGCGCGCGAACTCGGACCGGAAATTCGCGTCAACGGCATCGCGCCCGGGCCGGTGCTGTGGCCCGAAGGGCACATGGACGAGGCGCTGAAGCGGGAAATCATCGACAAAACCGCGCTCAAACGACCCGGTGCGGCGCGCGATATCGCCCGCACCGCGCTGTTCCTGGCGAAGGACGCTCCGTACATCACCGGTCAAATCATCGCGGTGGACGGCGGCCGCAGCATCTAGCCGCACGAGCAGCTAGCGGACGCGCCATTTTTCAAGGTCGGCGCGCTGCCGCTCCAGCACCACGCCGACGTCGCGCGAATTGCGGATGGCGCCGGGTTTGCTCAAGGCGATGCGAACCCAGGCGACACCGAAGTCCTCGAGAACGACCATGGCGATGTGCTCCGCGAGGGTTTCCACCAGGTGAAAGCTCGAGCCCTCGATGAAGCTCAGCACGCGCTTCGCCACGCGCTTGTAATTGAGGGTGTCGTCGATGGAATCCGACAGCGCCGCCTTGCGAATATCGGCGCTGAATTCCAGATCGATGAGCACGGTTTGTTTGACCTGTCGTTCCCAGTCGAATATGCCGACGATCGCCTCGGTCTTCAGCGCATGAATGAATATCTTGTCCACGAAAGTGTTATCCCTCCAATTCTCCGAGTTCCCAATTCGCGCGCGCAGGAGCTTTCAGGCCGCCGAGCATGCCGGCGGTCATGCGCATGCATCCCGCCAGTGCGATCATTGCGCCATTGTCGGTGCAAAACTCCGGGCGCGGGAAATACAGCTGCGCGTCGAGGCCGTGCACCACCTCCCTCAGGCGTTCGCGCAAACGCCGATTGGCGCCGACGCCGCCGGCTATGACCAGGCGTCGATGGCCGGTCTCAACCAGCGCGCGCCGGCATTTTTCCGCCAGCGTCTCGACCACTGCCTCTTGGAAGCCGCGAGCCACATCGGCCCTGAGGTCCTGCTCCAAAACGCGGCCGCGCAAGGCTACTAGGGCAGCCGTTTTCAGACCACTGAAACTGAAATCCAGCCCCGGTCTGTCCAGCATCGGCCGCGGGAACACGAAGCGGCCGGCGCGCCCTCCTTCCGCCAGCGATGCCAGGGCGGCTCCGCCGGGATAGGGCAGTCCCAGAAGCTTGGCGGTCTTGTCGAAGGCCTCCCCCGCGGCATCGTCCAAGGTCTCGCCCAAGATCCTGTACTCGCCGAGGGCGGCAACATCCACGAGTTGGGTATGGCCCCCGGAGACCAGCAAGGCCAGGAACGGGAAGGGGGGTGGATTGGGCTCCAACAGCGGCGCCAGCAGGTGGCCTTCCAAATGATGTATGCCCAGCGCCGGCTTGCCCCACGCAAGGCCCAACGCCGCGGCAAAGCCTGCGCCCACCAGCAATGCGCCGATCAGCCCGGGACCCGCCGTGTAGGCAACCGCGTCGATGGAATCATGCCCGGATCGGCTTTCCGCGAGGGCCTCTCGAACCAGGGGCAAAAGCCGCCGAACGTGGTCCCGGGACGCAAGTTCGGGCACCACCCCGCCGTAGGCTTGATGCATGGCGACTTGGCTGTAGAGCCGATGTGACAGAAGTCCTGAGGCGTCGTCGTAGACGGCGACCGCGGTCTCATCGCAAGAGCTCTCGATCCCTAAAACGCGCATATTTTTGCCTTTTATGGGGACGCACTTTAGAATGCGCCCCCCTGTCGCCGAATGCCGGCGGCCGAGTCATCAACTTTTTGAGGTTTGAATGCCCAGCGTTCGTGTTCGTGAGAATGAATATTTCGACGCCGCCCTGCGTCGCTTCAAACGTGCCTGTGAAAAAGCGGGCGTACTCACCGAGCTGCGGCGCCGTGAATTCTACGAGAAGCCGACCCAAGAGCGTAAGCGAAAAAAGGCTGCCGCGGTGAAGCGGCATTTGAAGCGCCTTTCGCGCGAAAACATGCGCGGCACCGGACAACCTGCCAGCCCGCCCCCGGCTGCCCCGCCCCGCCCCTCCTATTAAGTCGACCGGGTGCGTTGAGTAAGGATGCCTCTTAAAGAGCGAATTACCGATGACATGAAGGCGGCGATGCGCTCCGGCGAAAAGGAGAAGCTCGGCGTCATTCGCATGATCACGTCGGCGATCAAGCAGCGCGAAGTCGATGAACGCATCACTCTTGATGACGCTCAGGTCTTGAGTGTGCTCGAGAAAATGATCAAACAGCGCAAAGAATCGCTGGTGCAGTTCCAGGCCGGCAACCGGCAGGACTTGGTCGATAAGGAAAGCGCGGAAATCACGCTGCTGCAGGGGTACCTGCCCACCCAGTTGAGCGGCGCTGAAATCGATGCTCTGATCAATGAGGCAGTGGCCGCCACCGGCGCCGCCAGCATCAAGGACATGGGTAAGGTGATGGCTATCATCAAGAGCAAGGCGCAAGGACGTGCGGATATGGCGGCGGTCGGGGCCAAGATCAAAGCCAAGCTCGGCGGTTGAGCCAGGAGCCTGCCCAGGCGCTCCATGGCCGGCCGTATACCAGACTCGTTTCTCGACGAACTCGTTTCGCGCTCCGATATCGTCGAGGTCATCGGCGCACGCGTGCCCCTCAAGAAGGCCGGCCGTGAGTTCAAAGCCTGTTGCCCGTTTCATAACGAGAAATCCCCCTCATTCTCGGTAAGCGCGGAGAAGCAGTTTTTTCATTGCTTCGGCTGCGGCGCCCACGGCACCGTCATCGGTTTTCTGATGCAGTACGAGAAGATGGAATTTCTCGATGCCGTGGCCGATCTCGCACAGCGCGCCGGATTGGAGTTGCCGCGCGAGGCACAGGTTCCTCGCGATCCGGGCAGCGGCGACCTGTACGATCTCATGCTGCGGGCGGCACGATTCTTCGAGCAAAATCTCGCCGATAGTCAAAGGGCGGCGGATTATCTTGAGCGCCGCGGCATCGACGCCAAGACATCAGCGAAGTTTGCCTTAGGCTACGCCCCCGATGCCTGGGAGGCGCTGCTCAAACGTTTTGGGACGCAGGATGAGGACCGGCGCCGGCTGTTCCAGGCGGGCCTGATTCTCGAGCGCAGCGGCGATCGAACCAGCGGCTTTTACGACCGCTTTCGCGATCGGCTGATGTTCCCCATTCGCGATTCTCGCGGCCGCGTCATCGGATTCGGCGGCCGGGTGATCGATCAGGGCGAGCCCAAATACATGAATTCGCCGGAAACGCCGTTGTTCCACAAGGGCCGCGAGCTGTACGGCCTGTATGAAGCGCGGCAGGCGCGGGGCGATTTCAAGCGACTGCTCATTGTCGAGGGCTACATGGACGTGGTGCGGCTGCATCAGGCGGGGATCACCTATGCAGCGGCCACGCTGGGTACTGCAACCACCCAGGAGCATCTGAACAAAATTTTCAAGATGACCAGCGAAGTGGTGTTTTGCTTCGACGGCGATCGGGCGGGACTGCAGGCGGCCTGGCGAGCGCTGGAAATCGCGCTGCCCCAGGCGCGCGACGGACGCGAGCTCAAATTCATGTTCTTGCCCGAAGGCCACGACCCCGACAGTCTGGTCGCGCAGGAAGGGCCGGAAGCCTTCGAGACTCGTCTGAAAGACGCGCTGCCGCTCTCGGAGTATCTGGTGCAGCAGCTGGTTGCCGGCGTCGACCTGAACCATGTCGACGGGCGGGCCAAGCTCAAGGCATTGGCGGGACCCCTGTTTGCGCGTATGCCGGAGGGAATTTACCGGGAAATGCTCGCTGACCGCTTGAGCGCGAGAGTTGGCATGCCGGCACACACCTTGAAGGAGTTCTTTGCCGCGGGCGAACTGAAGCGCGGGGCGCAAAAAGGAGCGGAACCCGACCCCAGGTATCGCGGTCGAATCAGCGTCGGAAGGGGCAATCTGTTAACTCAGGCAATCACGCTGGTGTTGCACCATCCGGCGGCGGCGCGAAACATCGAGAATTCAGGTTCGCTCGACGAGCTGGATATGCCCGGCATCGCGGTGCTGAAGGAATTGCTCGCTCAGGCCGCCGAGGCTGCTTCGCCGAGCACGGCCATGATCCTGGAGCGCTGGCGGGACCGGCCCGAACATGGGCGATTGGCAGAACTTGCCATGCTGGACCCCCTGGTGGCCGATATACCCTCGGCTGCTAAAGAGTTGAGCATGGCGGTCGAAAGGCTGGTGGTCGATTACGGTCCAGGCCGCAGAATGGACGAGTTATTGAGGAAAGCAGGCGATTTGGGCTTGAATTATGACGAAAAGGCCGAATTAAGCCACCTTCTCAAATCCAAGGGCCGCCCCAGGGGGTCCTCTTAAAACCGAAGCATTTGTGGCTACGGAATGGCCACGATCGTATACTGCTCGGCTTGCATTTTTAAATGCCCAGATCTTCCACGAGGCAGCTACCTTGATCAAAAAAGCGCCAGCAGGCACCGCGACCCAAATCGCCGACGAGCGTCAGTCGCAATTGAAATTGTTGATCGCGCGCGGCAAGGAGCAGGGCTACCTTACCTACGCCGAAGTCAACGATCATCTTCCGAGCGAAATCGTCGATCCCGAACAGATCGAAGACATCGTAAACATGATCAACGACATGGGTATTCCGGTATACGAAAAGGCGCCGGATGCGGAATCGCTGTTGTTGACCGATGCGACGGCGGCACCCGACGAGGAAGCGGTCGAAGAAGCCACCGCGGCGCTGGCCAATCTCGATGCGGAATTCGGGCGCACCACCGATCCGGTGCGCATGTACATGCGCGAAATGGGCACCGTCGAGCTGCTGACCCGCGAGGGCGAAATTCGCATCGCCAAGCGCATCGAAGAGGGACTCGAGGCAGTCAAGATTGCGCTCGGCAGCTATCCTGGAACATACGACTTGCTGCTGCGCCACTACGAAACCGTCAAGGCCGGACAAATGCGGCTCGTCGACGTGATCGTCGGCTTCGTCGATCCGAATGCGCCCGATGAAATCGCGCAGCCGCAGAACCCGAAGATGATGGCGCTCGAGCGCGAGGAAGCGGCCAACGACGACGATGAGACCGACGGCGACGAGGACGAGGAAGCCATCGACACGGGTCCGGATCCGGAGGAGGCGGCGAAGCGCTTCAGCTCGATTGCGAAGGTGCATCATCAGTTCTTGAACGCGCTCGACAAGCTCGGATCGAAGGATCCGAAAACGCTGAAGATCCGCAAGAAGATCTGCGGCGAGCTGATGGAACTTAAGCTCTCGCCCAAGATGTTCGACCAATTGATCGACAATCTTCGCCAGCACGTGACCGAAGTCCGCCTGCTGGAAAAGGAAATCATGTTCCTTTGCATCAAGCAGGCCGGCATGCCGCGCAAGGATTTCATTTCGACCTTTCCGAAGAACGAAACCAGCACTCGATGGCTCGATAAGCACATCAAGGCAAAGAAGCGCTATTCCGGTCCGCTCGCGAAATTCAAGGATGAGGTCGAGCGGCGCCAGAACAAGCTGAAGGATCTGGAGGGTTTGTTTCACGTCTTGATCAATGAGATCAAGGAAATCAATCGCGAGGTGTCGATCGGCGAGGCGAAAGCACGGCGCGCCAAGAAGGAAATGGTCGAGGCGAACCTGCGCCTGGTGATATCGATCGCCAAAAAGTACACGAATCGCGGCTTGCAGTTCCTGGATCTGATTCAGGAAGGCAACATCGGCTTGATGAAGGCCGTCGACAAATTCGAATACCGCCGCGGCTATAAGTTCTCGACATACGCGACGTGGTGGATTCGCCAGGCGATCACGCGCTCCATTGCCGATCAGGCGCGAACCATCCGCATTCCCGTCCACATGATCGAGACCATCAACAAGTTGAATCGCATTTCCCGGCAAATGCTTCAGGAAATGGGCCGTGAGCCCACCCCCGAAGAGCTTGCCGTTCGCATGGAAATGCCCGAAGACAAGGTGCGGAAAGTACTCAAGATCGCCAAGGAGCCGATCTCCATGGAGACGCCGATCGGAGACGACGAGGATTCGCACTTGGGCGACTTCATCGAGGACACCTCGGTGTCATCGCCGATCGATTCGGCCACCACGGAGTCCTTGCGCGAGACCACGCATTCGGTGCTGGCGCAGCTCACGCCCCGGGAGGCGAAGGTCCTGCGCATGCGTTTCGGCATCGACATGAACACCGACCACACCCTCGAGGAAGTCGGCAAGCAGTTTGACGTCACGCGCGAGCGGATCCGGCAGATAGAAGCCAAGGCGCTGCGCAAGCTGCGTCACCCGAGCCGCAGCGAGCAGCTGCGCAGCTTTTTGATGGACGATTGAGCCGAAAGAGTCTCTGAAGCCGCCGCCGCGAGGCGGACCGGCTGCTAACTTGCGGTAACTTCGAGCGTGAGATGACGCTCGCTGCTCAATGAATTCGCAACGAGGCAGCTGCTCTCGGCTTTTTCCAGGAGCTTCTTAGCGCGCTCGATGTCCGCTCCCGCGGCAACGTGGAGCTTGGCGTGGGTATCGAAGCGCGTGAATCGCATCTTGCCCTCCAATCGGTCCAATGTGCCTTCGGTGTGCACGTCGAGGCTGTGCCACGAGAACTTGGAGGCGGTCGCGATGGCGCGAAAACTCAAGGCGAAGCAGTCCGCAACCGCAGCCGTCAAAAGCCCCTCGGGCGACCATTGATTTCCCGGTCCGTCGAATTCCTTTGGCGAGGAGGATTCTATGATTCTGACGCCCTCCGTGGATAGCGGCACGTCGCCGTCGGGACGAATAGACGCGTTCACCGCGTAGTGATGTGGGAATGGGTGCATCGTGGACTCCGCCGCGCAATTGCAATTGGTACGCCATTAGACCATATCGTTGCCCTGCTGCCATTCAAGGGCGGTTCACTGCGCCGGTCCGAATAATCTCAGTTCCGGGCCGTCTTCCAGGAGCCGAATCGATTGTTCGAATTTAAGACCGATTCGTTCCAGCACCGCGATCGACTTGGAATTGCCGGGAGAGGTGATGGCGACTATGCGCGGCAGCTCGAGAACCCGCCTGGCGTGGGCGAGAACCGCGGACGCCGACTCCACGGCATATCCTTTTGAGCAGTGCCGCGACAGAAACGCGAAGCCGACGTCCGGGTCGTCCAAACCATCGCGCTTGACCAATCCGCAAATGCCAATCGGCGTGCCATCGCGCAAACACGTCGCATACAATCCAAATCCGTTTCGCTCGTAGCTGTCCATCGGTCCTTTGGAAATGTAGTCGCGCGCGTCCTGCAAAGTTCTTACGCCTTTGTCTCCTATGAACTGCAGAAAATCATCTTCGTTGAGCAGCTCGAGAATGAAGCCGGCGTCCGAGAGGACCAGCTCGCGCAGCTCCAATCGCGGGGTTTGAATGATGCTCATACGTGAGCGCTCATAGGTGAGCCCATAGAAGCTCATAAGAGCGCCGTCGCGCTTGCGGATCGTAGGTCCAGGTATTGATGACGATCTCATCCAGCTCGAGTCTGCGCGCCAATGCGTGCAACTGGCCCGCGACCTGTATCCCGGTTCCCGCCATGACACTACCGCGCAGCTTGTCGATCATCGCGAGTTCGGCCGCCGTGTATGGATAGGCCGCCGCCTCTTGCGGCGACACCAGGGGCATTCTCAGGCCTTTCTCGAAGCCGACTCGCCAATATTCTCGCGTCTTCAGCAGGCGCCGCGCCTCCTCTTCCGTATCCGCGGCCACCGCCCATACGCAGATTGTCGCGCATGGTCGCGGATATCGCTCGCTGGGCTGATAGTTTCGCCGGTACAGCGCCAGCGCCTCATCGACGCCCGATCCTTCGCTGAAGAAATACGCGAACGCATACGGCAGGCCAAAATGCGCCGCCAGCTGAGCACCATAGGCTGAGCTGCCCAGTATCCATAGCTGCGGACTGGTCGCGCTCATCGGCAATGCCTTGATATTGCGATACGGATGATCCGCCGGCAGTTCGCCTCCCGACACCCAAAGCTGCAGCTCCTGAACCTGGCGCGGAAATTCTTCCGCCGCATTCGAATATGGGTTGAGGGCGTGTGCGGTCAAACCATCGGAACCTGGCGCACGGCCGACGCCCAAATCGATGCGGCCCGGCGCAATAGCCTCGAGCACGCGAAATTGTTCCGCTACTTTGAGAGCCGAATAATGCGGCAACATGACCCCGGCACTGCCGACGCGAATGCGCCGCGTCGTCGCTGCGATCGCGGCAATCAAAATCTCCGGCGCCGTGCCGACGATGCTGCCGCTGTTGTGATGTTCCGAAACCCAGTAGCGCTCATAGCCTAGTTCGTCGCAGTGTTGCGCCAGCGCGATCGATTCGCGGATCGCGGCATCCTGGGTGCTGCCCGAGGATGTCGGAGATTGATCGAGAACAGACCATTTCATCAGCCGGCTTCGCTGCGCAGTCGAATTCTAAGGCGCGCGCGATGCCAGCATCGCCGCAATTTCCACCGAATCCTCATCGTCGGCGGCGCGCAAACCCTCGACTACGCCCTGTTGATCTTCTGATGAGCGGTTTTGGCTGACTTTCCATTTGCCGGTCAGACTCGTGATCGATAACTCGAATCCGACAATCAAACCCAACATGCTCTCGATGTACTCCGCGGGCGCGTCGCCAATCTTCCAAGGCTCCCGGCGCGATCCCTCGTGGGCATCCGTCAAGCCTGCCACGAAGGATCTCAACCAGTCAGCGTCGTCGATGAAGCGCATGGAACCGCGCGCGTGGACCACCGCGTAATCCCAGGTGGGGACCACTTCGCCGGTTTGCTTTTTGGACGGATACAGCGACGGCGATATGTAGGCCTGCGGTCCTTGAAAAATTGCAATCGCTTCGCTGCCGTCGCGATATTCCTTCCATAGGGAATTGGCGCGCGCGATGTGCCCGCGCAGAGATCCGAGCGGGGCTGGCTCTGTCAGCGTCTGCATCGGCAGGTGATTGGCGATCAGACCGGATCCGCCTTGCGCGACCAGGGTGGCGAGCGGTCGGGCGCGCATGAGCGCGTGCAATACGTCGATTCGAGTTTCATTGAAAGGCGCGGGTAGATACACGACCCAAGCCTAATTGTTCCCTTAGGCGAGTACCAGCGCCGGAAATCAAAGGCGCATCAAGCTCCCTGGCGCTTTTCGATTTCCGCTTCGGCCGCGAGCCAATCCTCAACTTCGTGACCCGGCTCGAACCTGCGGTTCAGCGCTCGAAAATAGGCGAGTTCCGCGATCAATGCCTCGCGCGATTTTGCCGCGGGCAGCGGCTCGACGAATCGCATCGGATCAAACGAGGGAGGACTATTGGTGGCCAAAGGCTTGGTGCGTTTCGTCCGGACGACGCCCGCCACATTCACCCGCTCATCCTTCTTGCGAGACGCCATTGTCACCACCTGGGGAAGTAGGAAATGCCCTCAGAGGTGTAACTCTTTTTTTCGCTTGGATCAAGTGCTGCCAAGATCTTGCACGCCATACTTTATATGTATCTATATGTGTGTATTTGGTATACATATACATATGTTTAGGGTATTATGGCGCATAATTTAGGGGACCGAATGTACTCTCTGGATGAGGTGGCGCAGCGTTTGGGCCTGCACGTAAGGACGGTGCGCAATTACGTCCGCACCGGGCGTCTCAAGGCGCGCCGCATCGGTAAGCAATACAGGGTGACGCGCGAAGATTTGGAGGCCATTACCGGGCCGCTGACATCGACGCCCGACCGCGATGCGATTCCGCGGCATCGGCACGTTGAAGTATCCAGCGTGGTTCAGATCGATGCCATCAGCCGAGAGAGCGCAACGCGCGCGACCACTCATCTTCTCGGAGCGGCTAAAGCCAACCGAAACGATGACTCCCCGTTGCGAGTCGAAACGATCTACGACGAGGCGCGCGGCCGCATGAAAGTCATCGTGGTCGGCAGTCTGCCCGCGGCCGGCGACATGTTCAGGCTGCTGACCGTGATTCTCGACGCCTAACATGCACGGCATTTACAAATCTGCAGCGGGAGCGCGGCTCATAGCGCAGCGCTACCAGGATTTCCTGAAGTTCTGGCCGCAGCCCAACCGTCAATTTCTCGTTCCGACGCGATCCGGAGATACATTCGTCATTTCTTGCGGCCCCGACGCCGCGCCGCCGTTGCTGCTGCTTCACGGCAGCGGATCGAATTCGGCGATGTGGATCAGCGATGCGGCCGCTTGGGCATCTCAATACAAACTCTATGCCATCGATTTGCTCGGAGAGCCCGGATCGAGCGCAGTTTCGCGTCCGCCCCTGAAATCCGATGCCTACGCTGGTTGGCTGGATGATGTGCTGCAGGCGCTACGCATCGATCGATTCGCGATGATCGGTGCCTCCCTTGGCGGCTGGCTGGCGCTCGACTACGCCACGCGGAATCCCGGACGCATTGATCGGCTAATCCTTCTGGTGCCAGGCGGCATTGGCCGGCAGCGGATGAGTTTCCTTTTCAAAGTGCTGCCGCTGCTGATGCTCGGGCGCTGGGGCCGCAAGCAAGCAATGAGCATTGCGATGGGACCTCAGCCCGCAAAAGCTACCGCCGCACAGCAGACATACATGGACTTCATGTTGCTCGTGCAGGGGCATTTCCGTGCGCGCATGGAACCGCTGCCGGTATTCTCCGATGCGTCCCTTCGTCAACTGCAGATGCCGGTGCTTGCCGTCCTCGGCGGTAAGGATGCGATCTTTGATTCGGCACACACCAAGCGGCGGCTTGAATCGACCATTCCGCATGCCAAGATTCGGTATGTTCCCGAGATTGGGCACGGGATATTGGGTGAAAAGGCCGCGATTCTGGAGTTTCTTGACAGATAATCGGACGCTCGCAGATGATTTCCCCCTATGTGTAGAAGCATCAAGACGCTGTTTAATTTTGAACCGCCGGTGACCGACGACGAGATTCGCGCTGCGGCGCGGCAGTTCGTGCGCAAGGTCAGCGGATTCAACTCCCCGTCCAAATCCAACGAGGCGCCTTTTCTTCGCGCCGTCAGCGAAATTGAAGCCGCTTCCCGCAATCTATTGAACTCGCTTCAGACCAATGCGCCGGCGAAAAGCAGGGAAGAAGAAGCGGCCAAAGCGCAATTTCGGTCAGCGCGCCGATTTTCCAAGCTAGGCTAGCGAGGGCAGCATATGCTGTCGATCGCCCCCGTCGAGGAGGCTCAACGGTCTTGCTTCAACGCGTTGTTGTACATCTCTTCCAGAGGCGTCATAAGCAGCTGGATGGTGATAATGCTTTCATCGATTTCGGCGGACTTGATCAACATCGCTTCAATTTCAGCGGGAAGCAATTTTGCAGGATCCGTCGCCACTTCGAGCGCCGCTCCGACTCTGGATTCCTCGTTTCCAATTCCGACCATCGTTGTATTGATGAAGTCCTGCTGCAAGTAGATATCCGCATACTTCGAGATTACCCCGGGATCCATGTAGGAGACCGCGCCGCTGTCCCGGGCGGTTCTCCAAGCAGTGCCTTCATAGGAATTCCACTCCCAGCCCCAGCTGAGTCGCGGCTGATCCGGTTTCTTGTTGTCGCGCAAATCACGCAGCACATCGATGTCGCGCGCCAACTGCGCGCGATTGGTCTTGAGCCTGGCGGCATTTTCAGCGTAAAGAGTTTGATTCGATGTGATCTCGCGGCGCAGTGCTGCACGCGCGTCGCGCACTTGATGGCGATGGTGCATGGATTGGACCGCGGCTTCGAGCGTAAGCGCGATAAACAGGCCGATCGTGATCGTCAGCAAATGCAGGAAGAAGTCTTTCCAGGTGTGGATTGGCCGGTTGGGCGGATGAACATCCAATTGCGATCTCCTCGGGAATTCCCACTGTCCTAGTGGAGTTTATATTACAGTTTCCGTTGTGGATCTCCTTGACCGCCTCGCCTCGTTCGCGAAGCCAGTCTAATATCGCGGCATGAACCGCTTTGCTTTGATTCTGTTTTGTCTCGCGATACCGGCCTTCGCTGCCGAGGATGTTGCGGTTTCCCCGATCAACCTCGACGCCGCGCGGCAAGGGTTTCAAGCAGCCCAGGAGCTTTGCGTGGCCGACGGCGGCCGATTTTGGGGAATTTCTCTGTGCGGACCCATCATGTTTTCAGACCCCCAGAGCCGGCGGGTGGTTGCGAATCAAATGGATGCCGAGGGCGTATTGAAGGAAGTGAACGGCGTATTCATAGGTACGCTTCCTGTTTCCCTGAACATCTCCAGTACCCCCACACAATGGTCGGGCGTGCTCTGGACGCAGATCATTTGGCCGCTTCCCGATGATGTTAGTCGGCGCGATACCCTGTTGGCACACGAGCTTTTCCATCGCATCCAAAGCCGAGTTCCGATACCGCCGCAACAGGAATCAGCGAATGCTCAGTTGGACACTCTGGATGGCCGCTACCTGATGCAGTTGGAGTGGCGGGCGTTGGCGGCAGCACTGCGGTGCGAGACACCGCCAGCATGCCGCCAGGCCGTGTCGGACGCCCTGGTGTTCCGCGTGCGCGGTACCAACTATTCCCGTCAGCCGCAAGCGAAGAGAAGACTCTGGAACTGAACGAAGGCGTCGCGGAATACACCGGCGTATCGGTTGGAAACCGGACTCACCAGGCTCAAATCGAGGCTGCACTGGCCGATCTCGCCGCGCGTGCCCGCGATGACACCTTTGTGCGCTCGTTCGCTTATGCCACCGGCCCGGCCTACGGTCTGCTGCTGGATAAGTACTCCCCTGGCTGGAAACAGCAACTGCGAAGCGCTCCGTCCCTGAACGATCTGTTGCAAAGCGCAGCTCACATGCGCCGGCCGCGGAATGTCACTGCGGCCGCGGCCGAGCGCGCCAAAAGATACGGCGGCGCAGCGCTTCGAAGCGCGGAAATCGAGCGCGAAAAGAAAAGACAGGAGATTCTGGCGATCAACCAGGCGAAGTTCATCGATGGTTCGGTGCTGGTGATTCCGCTGCACCACATGAACATCCAGTTCAATCCACGCAGTCTTCAACCATTGGGGAAATCAGGCACGGTCTACCCCACCATGCGTATCTCCGCCGACTGGGGCGTGCTCGAGGTGCAGAATGGCGCGCTGATGAGGCCCGACTGGGGTGCAGTGACGCTGGTAGCCCCCACCGAAACGGCAGGCACGCTCAAGGGCGACGGTTGGATACTGGAATTGAAGCCCAATTGGAAGATCACTCCGGGCACGCGTAGCGGCGACTTTACTTTGTCGGAGCCGTCTCAATAGTTTGGTCGAGCGCAAGGATGACCGAAGATCCCGCCGCCAATGTAGAAATGACGATCGTTCTGCCGCTTGCCGTGGTCGCCAACAAGTTGCAAAGGATTGAAGCCGAATTGCGGCTGTTGAACATGAAATTATCGGGTTTCGCAAACGAACGCTGCAGCGAAGGATCTGTCAAATTGGTTCAAGCACAAGTCGAACAGATCAACGAGGTGCTGGAATCGATCAAGCGGCTGGTATCAAACCTGGAGTTTGACGAACCGACGCCATCCTCGGTAAACCGGGTGTCGCGTGACGATGAATATTCGTTAACGGGGCGCAAGCCGCAGCCGGAACTCGACGACTGACTGCCGATGTCCTACATTCGTTTTTCCATCAGCCAATCCCGTTCAACTCGGCCAACGTTTGCGGTGACAGCGTCAGCTGGGCGGCGGCGAGATTCTCGCGGAGGTGTGCGAGGGACGAGGTTCCGGGGATGAGAAGGATATTGGGGGCACGGCGCAGAAGCCAGGCGAGCGCGACCTGCATCGGCGTGGCCCCGAGGCGGCCCGCGACATCCGACAGAGTGGAAGACTGCAGCGGTGTGAAGCCGCCGAGCGGGAAGAACGGCACATAGGCGATACCCTGCCGGTTCAAGTCCTCGATCAGTGCGTCGTCGGCTCGATGCACCAGATTGTAATGGTTCTGCACGCAGACGATCTCGCAGATCCGGCGTCCTTCGGCGACCTGCATGGCGGTGACGTTGCTCAGTCCGATATGACGCACCAAACCCTGGCGCTGCAAGTCGGCGAGCACGGTGATCTGCGCCTCGAGCGATCCCTCGGCGGGGTGATGCACGTTCAACATGCTGCGTAGGTTCACTACCTCAAGAACGTCCAGGCCCAGATTGCGTAGATTGTCGTGCACCGCCTGAGTCAGTTCCTCGCGCGAGAAGGCCGGTATCCATGACCCATCCTCGCCGCGCCGCGCGCTGATCTTGGTGACGATCACGAGATCATCGCGGTAGGGATGCAGCGCTTCGCGAATGATCCGGTTGGTGATGTGCGGGCCGTAGAAGTCGGAGGTATCAATGTGATTCACGCCGCTCGCAACGGCCTCGCGCAATACGGCCAACGCCGCATGGTGATCCTTCGGCGGTCCAAATACGCCGCGTCCTGCGAGCTGCATGGCACCATACCCGAGACGCTTCACGGTGCGGTTGCCGAGCTTGAACGTGCCGGATTCATCGATGCTTGCCATGACTCACTCCTAATTGACCGTCTCGACATAGTATTTGTGACCCGCTCGTTCGACAGGTGATGCGGGTCGATCCTTGCGAGCCCGTCAGCCGCGCGAGGTAACGCGCGGGTCGCTCAGCGGTCGCCGGGATGGTAGTCGGCCTCGAGGTTTCCGGCGAGCTGGCCTTGGGTGAACAGTACTGGCTTGGTTTTCATGGCCACGAACAACGGCGTCTGGTCGGCGTAGTGGGGCGAATTCGAATCTGACGTGGCCGAGCCGAACTGATTGATGCTATCAGAGGACAGCGCGCCCGCCTTGTCCCAGGTGACGAACATGATGAAGGTGTCGCCGGCCGCCGCGTTCAGGATGCCGTCCGGCTGCGGAACGCCATAGACGGCGCGATAGGTGTCCGGGCCGCCGTCGATGGGTAGGTCGAGCTTGCCCCGGCGGATGCGATTGACCTGGCCCCACTCCGGATCGATGCGGCCGAAGTGGGTCTTTAAGGTGTTGATGGCGTGGCGCAGCGCCTCGATGGGCGGCACGTCGGGATGACTGTCCGAATGCGCGGCTTCGGTGCCCATCAATACGGCCAGCGCCGCCGCCCGGCTGCCGATATTGGTGCGCCGGTCCCAGCTCTTGAGCAGCGCCTGGCCGGCCCTCAAGTCATTGTCAGAGCCCGCATCGACATCGACCACCTCGGCGATCCTCCGGGTGAAGTCGGAGCGGTCGCTGTAGGTGATGTCGAACTTGTAGGCGCGGAACGCCTCGGCGGTGATGGCTGCGTCGGCACCAAAGGTCTCCTGGGCGCGATAGGCTCTGTTGGTCATGTCGGTCTGGATGCCCATGGTGGAGCTGAAGTCCTCCTGTTTCAGCGCATCCTGAGCTCCGGTCGCCTGAAACGGAGTTTGGTTGGAGTTGAACACATAGCCAGACTTAGGATTCCAAATCTGCGGCACGCGGTCGAAAGGCAGATAGCCGTGCCAGATCAAATCGGACCGATCGCCCGGCTGGACCTGCGTCCAGTCCCTTCCGTCGGCGCGGACCGGGAACAGACCGTTGTAGACATAGCCGATGTTGCCCTTCTCGTCGGCGTAGATGTAGTTGATGCTGGGCAGCGCCTGCAGGCGCATGGCGGCCAACCATTCGTCGCGGTTGGCCGCCTTGTTGAGGCGATAGTACTGCAGCGACTGGCGCGCCTCGCCCATGCCGGCGTAGCGCACCGCGAATACTCCATGATCGGTTGTAAATACTGGACCCTGGATCGACCACAAGAGCGGACGGTGTACCGTCCAGATCAGCGGCCCCAAGATCTTCACGCGAATGGCCGCGTCGCCCTTCTCGAAGCTCTTCCACTCCCCGTCCAACCGGTATTGGTCCGGATTGGCGGGGTTCACGTCCAACCGATAGACGGTTGACAGATTGGGGTCGTTGACGGTGTTGGCCCAGCCCAAGTGAGCGTTGTGTCCGTGGAGCATGAAAGGCGAGCCGGGGAAGAAGCCGCCGGCCACGTGCCAGCCCTGGCCGGAATCGAGCACCGCCTCGTACCAGGCCACCTGACCCGCATAGGGCTGATGCGAATTGACCAACAAGCGTGTGGCGCCATCCGCCGACTTCGAGGCGGCCACCGCGATGCCGTTGGAGCCGAGCGGCAGGGAGCCGATCGGCGCGAATCCGGTCATGGCGACCTGGCTCGCCTTCGGCGCGGGCGACATGATCTTGGCGATCACATGATCGAGGCCGTAGAAGAAGGGCGTGCGGAACACGAATCCTGCCGCTACGTCCTTGCCGGTCATCGGCAACAGACCCGACTCGACCTTCTCCGGGTGCAGGGCGGCGTAATAATTGACCCCATCGGCATAGGCCTGCAGCACCGCGCGAGCATCGACTGGCAGGGCTGTATCGTATTGCGACGTCACGGTCTCGCGCACTTTCAGCAGCCGCACCAGATAGTCCGTCACCGCCCCCTTGGCGCCCTCGACGCTTGCCAGCTGGCCGCGCGCGGTCAGCGCCGCCTCTTGAATGGTGGCGAAGTCGTCCTCGGAATGGGCGAAGCCCAATCCGAAGGCCACGTCCGGATCGGTGGGGCCGCTGATGTGCGGCACGCCATAGTGGTCGCGCTGGATGCGGGCATGATAGCGCGCCGCCTGGGCGATCAGGGTCGAGCGTGCCGGCGCCGCAGGCTGGCTCAACCGATCCTGAGTGATCACCGCCGTCAGGCCGACAAGCAGCACTGCCGCCAGCACAGCCGCGCCGATCTTCAGATACCGCATGAGGTGTTTTCTCCCGTCGTCGGCCGCTATTCGAGGTACCACAGCATGGCACTGCCCGTCGCCGCGGCGACTTGTCGAACTTCGTGGCAAGAAAGAAGCCGCGCCGGCCCGTAGCCGAGGTCAAGACCAACTTTCGTTCCGCCCAGTATGGCCTTTCCCAAGGGCGTTTCAACGGGCTGCGCACTACTGCCGGCGTTCGGGACGCGCCATGACCCGCGCCAGATCGTCGCGCGTGGATTCGATGTGCGTGTGCATCAGCGCGCCAGCCGCCGCCGACTTTCCGGCGCTCCAGATTTTCAGCAGCGCGGCATGTTCGCGCACGGCGCGTTTGACGCGGCCTTCGGGCCGAAGGTGAGCCTGCACGTAGCGTTGGGCAAGGGTATGGAGGCGGCTCAAGATCTCAGCGGCGACGGGCTGCAGACGCGGCACGATGAGCAGCAGATGGAACGCGCGATTGAGCCGGCCCGACGCGGAAAACTCCTCGTTCGCCAGCGCTGCGTTCAATTGCTCGAGCGCCTTGTGTGCGGCGATGTGATCGGCGGCCGTCGCAAGCTTCGCACCCAGAGCCACCGCCGCGGGTTCGATCTGCAAGCGCAGCCTGAAGACCTCGTCGAGTTCGGCGCCCGCGAGAGGCCGCACCTGAAAGCCGCGGTTGGGGAATATATCGACCAGCCCTTCCGATTGCAGCTGCACGAGCGCCTCGCGCACCGGGATCTTGCTGGTGCCAAACTCCGCGGCAAGAATGTCCTGGCGAAGTGCAGAGCCCGGGGCATAGGTGCCCGACAGAATGCGGTCGCGAAAGCGGACGATCAGCTGGCTGGTCATCGATTGAATGAGCGGTTCCGTCATCCGCGGATTCCCCAGCAGAATGGATCCTTCGGATCGAGTCGCAGCGTGCTCTCACCCGTCACGTGCGCCGCTCCGCTGATGATTGGGACGATTTCCGCCCTGGTGCGGTCGTGCCATCGATAGCGGCAGGCGAAGGTGCTGCCGATCAAGCTCTCTTGCACCCACACATCGCCTTCCGCCAACTTGCCGTCCGCGGCCAGACAGGCGAGCTTCGCACTCGTCCCGGTACCGCATGGCGAGCGGTCATAAGACTTGCCCGGGCAGAGCACGAAGTTACGGCTGTCGACGCCGGCCGAGCGGGACGCTGAAAACAGCTCGATGTGGCCGACGAGCGGATGCCCTTGAACGTTGAGCGCCGCGCGTACGCGCCAGCAGAAGTCGGTCAGCGAATCGACGCGTTGCAGATCGATGACCTGTTCATGCTCCGAGATCAAGAAGAACCAGTTGCCGCCCCAGGCGACATCGCCAGTCACCCGGCCGATCCCGGGAACGCTCACGGCGAGCTGGCGCACGGAGCGATAGCTCACCACATTCGTGACGCTGATCTCACCCTCCGCACTTAAGCTCGCCTCGATTGGTCCAACCGGTGTGTCGATCTTGATGGCCCCCGCGGCAAGTTTGCCGGCATGTTTCAGCGATGCGATCAAGCCAATGGATCCGTGTCCGCACATCCCCAGGTAGCCGACATTGTTGAAAAAGATCACACCGAGCGAACAGTCGGCGCGGTGAGGCTCGACGAGCAGCGCACCGACGAGGGGATCGGAGCCGCGCGGCTCGTTGACGATCGCGGAGCGATAGTTGTCGAAATGCTCGCGAAAGCGCCGCAAGCGCTCGGCGAGATGACCTTGGCCCAAGTCTGGGCCTCCGTCGAGCACCAGGCGCGTGGGCTCGCCGGCCGTGTGCGAATCAATGACCCGTATCGTATGCATCACTCAAGGGCGCGTGCTGAGTGCTCGCTCGATCATCGCCACCACGGCCGCACGCCGCTCTCCCGCAAGCGGCAGCCGTGGCGGGCGCACTCGCTCCGAGCCGCGCCCCATGATTTGTTCCGCCAGCTTGATGGATTGAACGAGATCGTGCTCCGCATCCAAGTGCAGCAGCGGCATGAACCAGCGGTAGATGCGGCGAGCGACGTCGAGATCGCCGTTGCGCAACGCCGAATACAGGCGCAGCGATTCGGCGGGAAACGCATTCGTGAGACCGGAGACCCAGCCCTTGGCGCCCAGCGCCAAGCCCTCGAAGGCGACGTCGTCGAGTCCGGCGAACAGCACGAAGCGCTCGCCGAACGCGTTGATGATGTCGGTGAAGCGGCGCGAATCCGCCGCGGATTCCTTGATCGCGACGATATTGGGAACATCCGCGAGGCGCCCGAGCGTCGCAATGTCTATGTTCACGCGATACGAAGGTGGGTTGTTGTACAGCATGATGGGCAGCTGAGTGGCCGCCGCCACCGTTCGAAAGTGATGCTCGAGTTCGGCAGCGGTCGGCACGTACACCATCGCGGGCAGCACCATGAGTCCGGCCGCGCCGATGCGTTCAGCGTCGCGCGCGAAGCTCACCGCAGCTGCCGTCGTGAATTCTGATACACCGGCGATGACAGGAGCTTTGCCCTCGCTGACTTCAACCGCGGCGCGCAGCACGCGGCGCTTCTCTTCGGCTCCCAAGGAGTTGCCCTCGCCGACCGTTCCCATCAACACCAGGCCATGCACGCCATCATCGAGCAGCGCGCGCTGCACTTGCTGAGTGGCGGCCAAATCCACCTCCAGACTCGGATCGAATTGCGTCGTGGCGGCGGGAAAGACGCCGGACCAGGTGCAGGTCAAGGATGTAGACATGAGTTCCGCGCCGGATAACGGTTGCTACCAGGATCGTAGATCGTATACGGTATTGACATGAGCGAGCAAGACACGATCGCGGTGATCGGCGCCGGCGTGATCGGGACGGCGGTGGCGTATGCCCTGGCGCGCGAAGGTCACCGGGTAATAATGCTCGATCGTGCCGAACCAGGCGTCGCCGGCGCGAGCTTCGGCAATGCGGGGCATATCGCGGCGGAGGTCGTGCAACCGCTGCCCTCGCCCGGGCTGCTGTTCGGGTTTTGGCGCGAGCTCTACGCATTCGGCGGCGCGCTCGATCTGCCCGCCAAGCAAGTGCTGCGCATGCTGCCCTGGATTGGCCGATTCGCCGCGGCAGCCTTTCGGCGCGCTGAAAACACGCTTCGTCTGAAGCCGCTGGTGCTTCCCGCCGCTTCGGTGTGGGCGCGCTGGCTGCAAGAGATGGGCCGGCCCGAGCTGTTGCGCCGGCACGGACATTACGAGATCGAACTTGGCGGGCAGGCAGAAGCCCGTTCGCGCGCCCATGCTCGCAGGATGCTGCAGGTCGGCGTCAGGACCCGCCCGGTGTCCGCGGAGCAACTCTCACCGCTGCGGCAGGCGGCGAATGCAAATTCGGCCGCCGGCTTATGGTTCGAGGACTCTGCGCACGTGATCGACCCGCTGGAGGCGGTTCGGGCATTCGCGGCCGCGGCCGTTGCGCATAAAGCCGTGATTCGGCGAATGGATGTGAAGGGATTGGCTTCGCGCGGCGGCAAAATCGAAGTTCTCAGTAAAGAACCGGCCTTGACAGTGGACGCAGCCGTGGTCTGCGCAGGCGTCGAGTCGCAAGCGCTGCTGGCCGCATTCGGATTGCATGCGCCGCTGCAGGCGGTGCGCGGCTATCACGTCGAAATTCCGGGGCATGCACCGTTTTTCGATGCGCCGGTGGTGTACAACCGCGAGCATGTGATCGTCACCGCGATGGCCGGTCGTCTGCGCGCGTCGAGCTACATGGAATTCAACGCCGCCGATGCACCGCCAGATCCGCGCAAGCCTCGGCGTCTACGGCAGATGGTTCGCGCGCTGGGTTATGCCTGCCCCGAGGATGGGGCGAGCTGGATGGGTTCGCGCCCGGCGCTGCCGGACTACTTGCCGGGCATCGGCCGCGCGCCGGGACCGTTGAAATTGTTTTACGCGGTCGGCAATCAGCATATCGGACTGACGACGGCCCCCGCCACCGCAGATTTGATCGCGGACATCGTCGCACAGCGCACGCCGCGAATTCCGATTGCAGCCTTCGATCTGCGAAGATTCCACGAAGTCAGCCACTCATGAAGGCGTTCCTCATGCACCGAATTACTTCCGCCGTCGCGGCGGCTTGCGCAATCACTCTGGCAATTTCCGCCTGCGCCTCAAAGAGCAATGGCGCCGATGCCCGCTTTCAGGCCGTCTACACCGCCGAGTGGAAGTGGCGCAACGAGCAATTCCCGGAAAACGAAGACTCGCAGAAACCCATTCAAGACCATTTGCCGAAGGTCGATCCCGAGAGCCAGGCGATGCGGACCCGCATGTGGCAGCAGGTGCTGAAAAAACTCGATTCCATTCCGCGGGCCGAACTCTCTCCCGCCGAGCAGCTGAACTACGATGTGTACCATCCGCAGATCGAATCGCTACTCGCCTCGCAGCAATTCCGCGACTACGAAATGCCCGCCAATTCGGACACCACGTTCTGGACGGATCTCGGCTACACGGCGCGAAGAAACTATCGCAAAGTCGAGGACTATCGCAATTGGATCGCACAGATGCGGGATATTCCGCGATATTTCCGTGAACAAATGGACGAAATGCGCCAGGGTCTCAAACGCGGATTCACGCCGCCGCGGGTAACCCTTCAGGGGCGCGACGCCTCGATCACCGCGGTCACTGACGCCACTCCGGAAGCGAGCCTGTTTTATGCGCCGTTCAAGGATATGCCGGGTGTGCCGGAAGCCGAGAGGGCGAGTCTTCGCGAGCAAGCGATTGCGATCATCCGCGACTCGGTGCAGCCGGCATACCAGGAGCTGCTGCAGTTCATGCGCACCGAATATCTCCCGGGCACGCGCACGACTCTTGCCGCATATGACCTGCCCGACGGAAAGGCCTTCTACCGCGCCAAGATTCGCCAATTTACGACGATTGACGAAGACCCGGCCGCGATTTTCTCGTTTGGTCAATCCGAAGTCGCACGCCTGCACGAGCAAATGCTCGAGGTCATGAAGGAGACGGGTTTCAAGGGAGATTTTCCCGCCTTTCTCAAGTTTCTGCGCAGCGATCCGCAATTTCAGGCGAAGACCCCGGAGGAACTGTTGATGCGAGCGGCATGGATCGCCAAGCGCTTCGATGGCAAAGCCGCGCAGTATTTTGGGCTGCTGCCGCGGGGCCGCTTTGCCATCAAGCCGGTGCCCGAGGATCTTGCGCCGTTCTACACCGCCGGCCGCGGGGGCCCCGGGTTGTACCTGCTCAACACCTACGACTTGCCAAGCCGCCCGCTCTACAATCTCACGGCACTCACCCTGCACGAGTCCGCGCCGGGTCACGCTTTCCAGATGCCTCTTGCACTCGAGCACAAGCAGCAGCCGGAATTCCGCCAGCACACCTACCTGTCCGCCTATGGCGAAGGCTGGGCGCTCTATTGCGAGCGCTTGGGATTGGAAATGGGGATGTACGAAACCCCCTATGAGCGTTTCGGGATGCTGAACTATCAAATCTGGCGCGCGGCCCGTCTCGTGGTCGATACGGGAATCCACTCACAAGGCTGGAGCCGCGATCAAGCGATCGCCTATCTGAGTGAATACACCGCTCTGCCACAACACGAAATCGAGACGGAAGTCGACCGATACATTGCCTGGCCCGCTCAAGCGCTGTCGTACTATCTTGGCGAGGACGCCATCATCAAGGCGCGCACCAAGGCCGAACAGGCGCTTGGCGCCGCTTTCAATCTGCGGGCTTTTCACGATACGGTGCTCGAGCTCGGGTCGGTACCCCTCCCGGTTCTGTCGGCGCGCATCGATCGTTTCATCGCAGAGGGCGGCAAAGGTCCTTACCCCGAGTTGGAATAAGTTTGAACGCCGGTACGGTTGGCCTGCTGTCCACGCTGACACTCGTCGCTGCCGCTTACATCGTTCGCTGGTGGTTGTTGGAGCACACCCGCCGCGGCAAGGCCGACCTGGCGGCGCGCAAGCCGCGCCTCTCCGATGCGCTGGTCGGACTCATTACGAACTTCTTCGACACGCTCGGCATCGGCTCTTTCGCGCCCACCACGGCATACTTCAAACTGCGCGCTCGGATGCCCGATGAGGAAATACCGGGCACGCTGAACACGGGGCAGGCGTTGCCCACGGTCACGCAGGCGCTGATTTTCATTGCAACCGTCAATGTGGATTTGACTACGCTGGTTGGCATGGTGCTCGCGGCCGTGCTCGGCGCATGGCTGGGAGTCGGAGTCGTTTCAAGACTGTCGCGGCGCGCCATCCAGTTTGGAATGGGCGCGGCGCTGATGTGCGCGGCAATGCTGTTCCTGGCGAGCAATCTGCACTGGACGCCCGGCGGCGGCGAGGCCTTGGGGCTGAGCGGTTTTCGGCTGATCGCAGCGCTCTGCGCCAATGTTCTTCTCGGCGCGCTCATGATGCTGGGTGTCGGGTTGTATGCGCCCTGTCTCATATTGGTGAGCCTGCTCGGAATGAGCCCCCTGGCGGCTTTCCCCATCATGATGGGCTCTTGCGCCCTTCTCATGCCCATCGGCGGTGCGCGATTTGTCGTCAGCGGCCGATACAATCTGGGTGCGGCGCTGGGGCTTACGCTGGGTGGCATACCCGGCGTACTGGCGGCCGCCTACGTTGTTAAATCGCTGCCCATCACCTGGCTGCGATGGCTGGTGTTGGCGGTGGTCGTCTACGCGGCCCTGCAAATGTTGAAGTCGGCGCGCGAAGGCCGCCCAAGAAATGAGGAATTGCCGCAGCCATGAAAACATCACTCTTGACCCTCGCCGAGCAGTCCGGCTTCACGCAGACCGGTGGGATCGACGAGGTCGAGCGGCTGTGCGCCGCCATGCTCGAGGTCTGGCCCGACGCGTTGAGATCGCTCGAATTCGGCCGCTCCGCGGAAGACCGCCCGATGCGCGCCCTGCTGGCATCACGCAGCGGCGCCATGTCGCCGCAGGACTTGCACGATCGACGCATACCCGTTCTGATGATTCAGGCGGGCATTCATCCCGGCGAAAGCGATGGCAAGGATGCGGGCTTCATCGCGCTGCGCGAGTTGTTGGCGGGCGAGGCCGCTCCACAGGTGCTCGAGCATATTGCGCTGCTGTTCGTCCCTGCATTCAATACCGACGGTCATGAGCGCGTCGGACGCTGGAATCGGCCAAATCAGAACGGACCGCAAATCACAGGCTGGCGCGCGACCGCACAGAACCTGAATCTCAATCGCGACTACACCAAGGCGGACGCGCCGGAGATGCAGGCGATGTTGGCGCTCATCGATACTTGGGATCCTTTGATCTGCGCGGATCTTCATGTCACGGACGGCGCCGACTTCGAGCCCGACGTGTCCCTTCAAGTCGAGCCCATCAATCAAGGGGATCCACAACTGCGTCCCAGCGGCGTCAAGCTGCGCGACGATCTGATCGAAATTCTCGCGCGGCATGGCTCGTTGCCGCTGCCCTTTTATCCGGATCTTTTCGAAACGGACAATCCGCAATCCGGATTCGTGCTCACGGTGTACTCGCCGCGCTTCTCCACCGGCTACTTTCCGCAACGCAATCGCTTCACGATGCTGGTGGAAACCCACTCGTGGAAGCCGTATCCGCAGCGTGTGCAGATCATGCGAAAAACGATTTTGGGGCTGGCGCAACTTGCGTCCAAACACGCTGCCGAGTGGCTTGCAATGACCCGCGCCGCTGACCGGGCGGCCTGTACGCTCGGAGGCTCGCCGTTGACGCTCGATTATAAATCGGGCTGGCGCGAGCCCACCGCCGCCGGCAAGGCCGCTCTTCCCCAGATCACGGAGGATGCGCAACTTATCGACTTTCGAGGTTACGCATACACGAGAGAGCAATCGGCTATCTCGGGGGCTCCCGTCACGGTCTACGATCCAACTACCCCGCAAATCTGGCGCGTGCCTTACCGCAGCCGGATCGAGCCTGCACTGATCGTTCGAGCGCCGCGCAGGGGCTACTTCGTGCCGCCAGCCTTTGCGCACGAAATCGGTGCGCGTCTCAAGTGCCATGGGGTCACCGTTGCGCCGCTGCCGAAGGATCTCGATACCGGTGCGCTCGAACAATTCCACGCGGCCCGCGTGTCGTTCTCCACGCAGCCATTCGAGGGACGCATGCGCGCAAACATCTCCGGCGAGTGGAGGGTCGTGAAACGAGACCTCTCGCCGACAACGCTATTTGTTCCGATTTCGCAGGCTCTGGCACGGCTGATCGTGGCATTGCTCGAACCGCAGGGGCCCGATTCATATGCCGCATGGGGATGCTTCAACGCATGCTTCGAGCGCAAAGAGCAACTCGAGCCCTATGTGGCGGAGCAAATCGCAAGCCAATTGTTTGCATCTAACCTCGAACTGCGCGCTGCCTTTGAATGCAAACTCGAAGACGATGCAGGCTTCAGCGCCGACCCCGCCGCGCGCTTGGAGTTTTTCTGCCGGCATCATGCCTCGTGGGATGAGGCATTGAATGGCTATCCTATCTATCGGGCGTAGCGACGGCCGGTAGCCTTCCCCGCGGTGTTGCTATTCAAAGCTGGGAAATCCCCCTACGCCTGGGCGTAAGGGGGATGGGAATTCAAGGTTCGAACGTATCAGTGTCGATTGTGATGCGCGACGCCGTTATCGTTCCTCTGATCGGCTCCGACGCAACAGGGGTTTTTCCATCCGGCAGCAATTGATTGATGGCAAAGTGTCCCGTGTAGCTCTGGCCATCCTTCGCCAATGTCACCCACTGCTTGATGAACGCAGGGCCAGAAGCAGCGCCCGGTCCGCCGCCCGGATTGCCGGGTCCCGCCGGTCCGGTGGGGGAAGGTGCGGTGGGGTCCCACGAAAGACCGATGTGGTTGAGCACATAGGTGCGTTCGCCGGTTTGTTTCCAGACGCCGATACACGTGGCCCCGACGATGGGATTGCGCACGCCTGAGAAGGTGATTTCATTACCGTCGGCGAACCAACCGGTAGTGCCGCCGTCGACCATCGCGCCGTCGGGGATCTTGTAGATGGCCATATTGCCCACAGAAGTGTATTTGAAGGCCCATAAACCGACGATCGGGGCGTGAAAAAAGCCGGGCGCAAATTGTTCTTCCTGTCGAAAATCTGCCTTCATGAAGCGTGCGGAACCGAAAAGCGATGGCGAATCCTGCGCACCGGAGGTAGGAATTTTGATCCCCGGAACGTCTAGGCAGCCGGCACTCGCCTGTTGTGACAGTCCGGTTGCAAGGGCAAAAAGCGCGATCAGCCCGATGCCGCGGACAGCGGCTCGGCATTGATCTAAGTTAAGTAAAGCGGTCTGGAATTTCATGAGAAGGACTCCGGTGTGCGTATTTGAATTCCCCTTGTCGATCTAAATCGACTTCGCGCAATCTAAGCTTTACGCCTGGCGCAGTCCTTGGATAATCGTGAGGGATTCGTGAGGGATTGACTGACACGTGGAAGGGAGATGCGCTTGGATCAAGTCGTGTACCGCTGCGGAGACTGCGAGCTCGATACGGCGAACCGCATCTTCAGGAAGGGCGGTACGGAGTACGCAATCGAACCAAAGGTTTTTGCGGTGCTGACGCAGTTGGTGATGCGGCCCGGAGAACTGCTGACCCGGGAACAATTGTTGGACGCCGTTTGGGGTCATCGTTATGTCACACCGTCCACTCTCAATCGCGTCATTGCCCTGGCGCGGCGCTCTCTGGTCGACGATGCCGAGGAACCCAGGTTCATCCAGACTGTTCATGGCTCAGGCTACCGCTACGTAGGTCCGGTCGAAAAGGCCGCATCGACGCCGCCGGTGCAGCGCGCGCGTTTTGCGCCGCCCATTTCGGTTCGCCTTCCGACCCCCTTGCATACCTTGATCGGTCGCGGACATGAGCTGAGTCAATTCGATGCGCTGCTGAATGGCGGCCGCTCACTGACGGTTCTCGGAACCGGAGGTATGGGCAAAACCCAGTGCGCGCTGTTCTTCGCCCAGAGCCACAGCTTTCAGTATCCCGACGGCGTTTGGTTCTTCGACCTGGCACCGATGCGTAGCGCCGATGAGTGGCTGCAGGCATTGGCATTGGCACTCGCGATAGCACCTTCCGGCGAGCGCGAACTTCTCGGCAAGATTACGGCGACCTTCGCAGACCGGCGCGCGCTTCTGCTGCTCGACAACTGCGATCGCCTCTCAGCCGAGGTGGGCTCTCTGGTTGTTGAAATATTGCGCGGCACCGAACGACTGAAGATTCTGGCAACCTCGCAGCAGCAGCTACGCTACGTCAGCGAACGCGTGCTGCGTCTGCCGCCGCTGGAACTGCCCGCGCTCGATCAACCCTCGGATGAGCACGAACTGCAGCAGATCGCGGCCGCACCCGCGGTGGCGCTGCTGCTGGCCCGCATACAAGACACCCAGTCGGAATTCAAACTGACTCTGGCCAACGCCCCGGCGATTGTCGGCATCTGCGAAAGGCTCGATGGCATGCCGCTGGCTCTCGAGCTCGCGGCCGCACGCTTCGCGCTGCTCTCGCCGGAGCAAGTGCTGGAAAGGCTTGATCATCGCTTTCGCTTCTTGGTCGGCGAGGTTGCGGGACGTGATCATCGGCACCGGAATCTAGTTGCGTTGCTGGAGTGGAGCTTCGCGTTGTTGTCGCCGGATGAACAACGCCTGTTGGCATGGCTTGGGGTATTCGTGCAGGGCTGGACCGTCGAGGCGGTTATCGATCTGGCCCCCGCGTTTGGCGTATCGCCGGAAGAGGCGGTCGATCTACTCACCGGCTTGGCCAGCAAGTCGCTGGCTTCCGTGGACCAGAGCGCAAGTCCGCCGCGGTACCGGCTGCTGGAGAGCGTGCGCGAGTTTGCGCTCGAACAGCTCAAGGTACTGGGAGCCGAACAGCGCGCGCGTGACGCGCACCTGGCCTATGTGCTTCGCATGACGGAAGCGGCCGGCGCGGACATGCTGGGAACGCGGATGCGTGAACGCATTGCGCTGCTCGGGCCGGAGCACGCCAATATCAACAGTGCATCGGAGTATGCGGCCGGTGCGGGCGGTAACCCGCAGGCCGCTTTGCGAATTGCGGGTTTTTTGACGATGTATTTCAAAGCGCATGGTGAGTCCGCATTGGCCATACGGCTATGCGATCGCGCGCTCGCCGCCGCACCCTTGCTGCGTACCCGCGAGCGCGGGCAAGCGGAATTGTGCCGGGGCCAAGCTATCTTTACCTCCAGTAAGGTGGCGGCTCATCAGCCCTTGCTCGCGGCGGTCAGCATCGCGCATGAAGTCGGCGACGAATGGACCGAGGCCTATGCAGCCGGGCATCTGGCGATGTGGCGGATTCACTGCGGCGAAGCGGAGCAGGCTTCAGAGCATCTAGCCACGGTCGAGCGGTTGGCGGAAAAGAATGACGATGACCTGCTGCGCGGCCTTGCCGGATTGGCGCGCGGCTGGCTGTACCTGGCGGTAGATGACACCGACAAGGCCGTTGACGTCCTGCGCTCGGTTCGCGATCTCAGCAGCGACTCCCATCAGCATCATTTCATCGGCATGTATATTGGTCTCGCGCTATTCCGGCGAGGCGACCTCGCGGGCGCCGCCCTCGAGTGGCGTGAAGCCATGCGAAATGCCATCGCGGTAGGGCACCTGCGGGGCGTCGCGGGCTCGGTGGAGGGGTGCGGCTACCTGGCTGAACTGCTTGGCGAAGCCGAGGAAGCCTGCCGATTCTTGAGTGCTGCGGAGCAGTTTCGCCGCCGTGCCGGGTCGCCGCTGTTCAGCTTCTGGTTTCGCCACAACGAATCCGCCAACGCTCGCCTGCGATCGACGCTCGGATTGAATCGCTACGAGGCGCTTGTCGGCACGGGCGCACGGATGCGCACGGAAGACGTGATCAACGAAGCTGCGGAACGGCTGCGGCAGTTTGGAGGGTAGTTACTGCCTAGGCGTCCTGAAGAGTGCCAGCCGGATCGTATTTTTTTCGCAGAGCCTCGAGGCGGCCGGCGTTCTGCAGCCCGAACCGGCGTACGCTGCCGGAATCATCCTGATCGGCGAAGTTTGTCAGAGCTCCCGGCAATGCTTCGCGCGACACCTTGTCGTGGAGTGCGCGAATACCCTCGCGCAGCCCGCCGGCCGCGCTCGCCATGTCGGTGATGCCGATGAAGTTCACGAAGAACTGCGCATTGCGGTGTGCAAACGCCGAATCATCCGAGGCAGATCGGGATACGGCACCTCCCATGTGCTGCACGTGAATTTCGCTTCTCATGGTCGGCAGGCGGTTGGCCATGGCAGCAAGTTCGTCGAGAGTATTGCCGCTGAGAGCCGCATAGTTTGCCGTTTTCCAGTAGTAGTAATGCCCGCGAGGCGCCGAGGGGTCTTGCATCTGCTGCCACTGCGCATAAGGCATCGGCCCGACATGATCCGCGACGGGTCGACCGTGCCCGCGCAACGCCGCCAGTACTTCTTCTCCCTTGGCGAGATCGCCGGACCAGCAGACCGCGAACATGAGCACCGGGCGCCCATGCCAGGCGCTATCCAAGAACGGCAGCGGCGGCCCATGGGCGATCACCGCGAGTCCGCAGAATTCATCGGGAGCGACCGCGGCAAAATCCCGGAACGTGCGCAAGGCATCAGTGGCATGCTCGGCCGGATGGACGATCAGTCCGGCCAGCACCTCGCGCAAAGGATGCAATTGAAAATCAAAGCTGGTGACGACGCCGAATCCGCCGGCGCCGCCGCGCAGTCCCCAATAAAGATCCGCATGTTCTTGCGGGGAAGCGCGGACAAAGCGACCGTCCGCCAGCACCACGCCAGCGCTGCGAAGATTGTCGCAGGCGAGACCGTGCTTTCGCATCAGCCATCCCGCACCGCCGCCGAGCGTGAATCCGCCGACCCCGGTGCTCGACACCAAGCCTCCAGTCGTGGCGAGCCCGTCGATCGCGGTTGTCCTGTCCACGTCGCGCCACACAGCGCCTCCTTGAACCGTCGCCACGCGCAATTCGCGGTTAACCGATACTTGGCGGAGCTTGGAGAGGTCGAGGAGCAGCGAACCGTCGCGGATGGAGCGCCCGGCCACGTTGTGACCGCCCCCTCGAATCGTCATCCGCAGCCCGTGGTCGGCGGCGCTGCGCACTGCGTGCGGCACATCCTCAGCGTCGGCGCAAACTACGATGCAGGACGGGTGCCGATCGATCGCGCCGTTCCAAACGCGGCGCGCAACGTCATATCCAGCATCGCCGGGTACGAGCAATGTACCGCGCAGGCGGGAACGAAGTGCGTCGAGCACCGAGGGTTTTAGAGTCGCGGACTCGCCATTCATCGATCACCTCCGGCCGACACTCTTCGATGCCGCAGTCTACGTAATATGCGGCCGCGCGTTGCCCCACAATTGTGATGAATTTGTGATGCGCCGACGCGAGATGGTTTTCGTAGCTCGTCCCTGGCCAATCGTTGGGTTGCATGACAATCTAAGGCATGGTTGAGTCAGGAAATCATGTGATGACGAGGACGACCATACGCGAGAGGCTACAAATAGTATTGGCCCGCCGACTGACGCCGCTCGTGATTGGTTGGTACTGGCGCGGCGCCAAGGCAACCAATTTGTCGGTTCGAAACGAGATGATGCGGGTGAAAGGCGGCGCCATCGGTCTGCGCATCTACACGCCCAGCGGCGCGGGACCATTTCCTGTGTTGCACTTTTTTCATGGGGGCGGTTGGGTCTTCGGTGACCTTGAAACCCACGACCCTCTGTGCCGCGACCTCTGCGTACAGGCTCGACGCCTGGTGGTGGCCGTTGACTACCGACTGGCACCGGAACATCCGTTCCCCATTCCGGTGCAGGATTGCCTGGCCTCGCTGGCTTGGATCAAAGAAAATGCCGCGCGGCTCGGCGGCGATGCAGATTCGATCGTGCTGTGCGGAGACAGTTCGGGCGGCAATCTCGCCGCGGTGGCTGCTCAGCAGGCGCGGCAACTGTTTCCGGGAATGATAAAGGGTCAAGTACTCATCTACACGGTAACCGACCACAGCGCGCACGCGCGCTGGAACTCCTACCTTACACATGGCGGCAAGCCGTTCGGGCTGACCCTCGAGAGCATGACGAGCTTATGGGACTTGTATCTGCGGGATAGCCCGCTGTGGCGCGACGGCATGACTAACCACGAGCTCGCCACGCCGCTGCACGTGCCCGACCTCAGCGGCCTGCCGCGCACCCTCGTGGTCATCGCCGAGGAGGATCTTTTGCGCGACGAGGCAGCGGAGTATGCACGGCGGTTGGCGGATGCGGGCGTCCCGGCACAAGTGCGGCGCTATGCCGGGCAGGAGCACGGCTTCGTCGGCTTGAAGCCTTCTGCGGCATACAAGCAGGCTCTTGCCGATATCGTCGACTGGCTGAACGCGGGTACTGGCGCATTGTAGATTCACGTCGAGGCGTTTCGTCCGACCCTTACGCCAATAGGGGATTACGAACCTTCACCGCCGCAAATCGTGAAAAGTCCCTATCGGCGGACCATAGCTCGCGAACCCCATGAAAGCGGCAGATCGCCGCAATTCGCGCATCGTGGATCGCTCCGCCGTGCACGCGTGCGGCAAGTGCGATCTCTGCAAGGCTATCGAGGTAGCCGTCTGCCTCGCCGATGAACTCAAGAGTCGGGCAGGCATTCAGCTCTTCGAGCGCCTTCAGAGCCCGCTCGAGCGGTGTCGGCGTTTTATAGATTCTAGGATGCGTGACGATCGCGATGAACTCATGCGCACAAGGCCACGGAACTGCCCATCGCTCGGTTCCCGCTGCGAGTTTGACGAGCGCCGCACTGGCTTCCGCATGAAACTTCGCGTCCTCCCGATGCGCATACACCAAGAGGTTGGTATCGACAGCGATCATGATTCTTTGTGCGTCGCTTCGCTGTAAATCGCGGTCCGAATCTTTTCCCAGTCAGCCTCGCGAAATTCAGCGTTCAGTCCGCCCTTGCCGAAAGTCGGAAAGCGAAATGGGCGTGAACCAGGCTTTCGGCGGTCTTTTAGAACCAAACGCAAGCCTTCTTCCACTAAGGCGCGCAACGTCGAGCCTTCACGTTTAGCTAGTTGCTGCGAACGCTTCAAAAGATCGTCCGCAATATCTATGGTTGTCTTCACTATGGGTCACCCATATACCATAGTATGGGATATAAGGTTACCATCCTTCAGATCAATTTTCCAATCGGGTCATCGCCGATCCGGCACTCACGAGTGACTGTTACCGGCTGGTTTGAATGACGCTTTGTGGCACCACCCGCTCTTCATCGTGCTAAGAGTTTCCTGCGATGCGCTGGCAAGAAGGTTGGTCCCACTCAAGACGATAGCTGTATACTGGCAAGGGTTAGTTGGGGTTATGACGCTTACCGGTCAGTCCGGAGGTTTCTTCGACTACAGCAAATCCGGCGCTCGCCTTAGCGGTTCGACAACCCCGGATTTTCCTGCTGTGGGATGGAGGTAGGAAATATGGGTTCCCTGAGCAGCTCCAACAACGCAATTCTCGTCAACAAGTGTCAGAATCTGCAAAACCTGACTTTATCCATGCAGCTCGTGCAGGACTTGATCACGTTCGGGAATAATGGATTCTCACTGCAATTGAATTGCTATCCGCAGACGAATCCCCAAGCTACCGCTCAGGGCAAACCGATGTATTGGGCTCAGTACGTCATCGCCGTAGAAAGGAGCTTGGTTCAGTATGGGATCCAGTACTGGTCTCATGCATTCAGTTTCGGCGAAAAAGGTTTCGGTTATAGCGCTCCTGGAAATTACTCCGCGCCAATCGCCACTGCCCCATCGAATCAGTTGCCGAAAGGCTCGATGCTGAAAATTGCGCTCCACACTGAATCCAACGGCAATGTGGCGAAGGTGAAATTCAGCTTTACCAATCCCAAGGGTCACGTTTTTCCCTTCGAGTTCACGCTCCCGTCCAACGCCTTGATTGCGCTCTATGGCTTCCAGGTCAATCTCGTAGGACCACCCAGCGGCACCCACAGCTGCAAATTCACGTCAGCATCGGGGTTCCTGAACTACTCGGTGTCCTCTGGCACGCTTGCGGTACAGAACACGAACACCTGCGGCGGCCCTCAGATTCCCACGGCCGAGACGTCCAATGCCTTTTACGGCCAAGTCCTTCCAACCTCCGGCCAGAAGGTGGGCCAGGAATTCCTACTCGCGGTTAATTCACCCCCGGTACCGATCCTCGGCTGAGCACTTATAGCAAGTTCCTCTTTGCCGATCGTTCCCGATCTTCTCCGAACATCGCGAATTAGTGGGCCCGCTCGGACTCGACTAATACAGGCAAGCCCTTGAAACGCTTGCAATACCAGGAATTCGAGCTGCGGCGTTGCCCCTAAACTTGCTCCAAAGTTCCCGCCCGTAACCCGGCCGACGGGTGCATCGCTCGGCCCGCTCAACACGCCATCGAATCGCCGTTGTCATCGTGGCCTCACCGATTGGAACACAACGACTGAAAGATCGTTGGTGTTGAACAAACCGCGACCGGGGACGAGCTTCAAGCTCCACCGGTCGCCACCCATGACCACCGAATAGATCCTGCTGTCAGGATCGAATACCGTCCATGTCCCGGTGTGGCCATCGGTGGTGCGCACGGTTCCATTGTCGTCAAAATGGATTGCGAGACTGCTCTGGCAATCGAAGTCCGGGGCGCAGACCATCACCGAATAGGTTCCTACGATGCGATCCCTGCCGCTCGGGGCACTGGAACCCGCTGCCGCGACGCTGTACTCGATCGCCGGCCCGCTTGCCGTGATGGCATAGTCGCCGCCGGCGCGGACCAGGCACGTTCCGTTGGTGGCCAGTTCAACCACCGCCTCACCCGGTTCAGGAAAGGTGGCGGGCATGTCGACCACGGCCGCAGCGCCACGCGAAGTGACCGTCTTGGTAAAGGTCCAAGTGTGGCCGACGTCGCTGACAATCACGTTCATCGTCGCGGTCGTCGGATTGCCGAACAAGCCCATAGAGGAGAAGCGCACGTCGAGCTTGCCCGCACCTTTGCTGTGTTTGAACGACCAGTATTGCGGACCCACCATGCAGTCCAGGGTCCCCCGGTTTTCTCCCGGAGCGAGATGCGCGGGCGCTCCTGGATCCAGCGATTGGGCAGACAGTGGAGAAACGAGCCCGATCAGGAAACCCGTCAAGCAAACACTGCCGAATTGCGACCTCAGCTTCATTGGATCCCCTGTCGTTTGGATTAACGAAAGTCACCGGAACATGTTGGTCACATCGGCTCAATCGGCTCGTTTTTCTCTAATTTAGCATGGTCCGAATCACGCTGGGGACCGGTTCATCCCTCCAACCATCCACGGGCTTCACGGGCGACGGCTTCGGCGGCGGCCGAGTGCCCCTAAACTTGCTCCAACGTTCCCCGTGTGGGCGTCACTGGCATGCCCCCGTGCGCACGATGGTTGCTTGCCCGACAACTAATTCGCCATGGTGTTGAGCCTTGCCGCTGCTGGACCCGGATAGCATGTAAAGTACTGTTTTATAAGACTATGGATTTACGCCATCGGACGCCAGCCGACACGCCGGGACGTCCATGGGTGCATGGTTGGTGGGCCCGCTCGGACTCGAATTGGCGGGAAATCACACGCTTTTCATACGGATTTCACAATGGCTAAATGGCGCGTACCCCGGCTGGTACCCCAAGGTCGATCACGCTTCTCGTGCTGCCTACAATTTGCATGAAATCCGGTGCGAGGTCCACTGTTACACCGTCCGCTAACATCCGATGATTACCTCGGTGGTCGGGCCCCACGCGGTGATTTCGACCGCTTGGCCGGGGAGTCAAGTCATCGCCGCTCGCTTCCAATCGTCCGCGGACCGGCGATCCCTCGTGGTCCCTTGCCGCTTTCTATAGCCGTAACTTATAGTCCCCAGAGTGGAGATTGCGCCGACGCACGTTGGTGCCTTTTAAATTTCCGCCAAGGCTGCGGCGTCGCATTGTCTGAACTCCGCAGGTGCAAGTATTCCGATGACCCGCTTCAAGTTTGTGGACCAACAATTTACTCCCCATCTCTACCACTGGCAGAGGTTTGCTCCCGAGCATCTGGAGACGCTGCTTAGGGATAACGTCATTTGGTTCAGCAGACCTGACGCCTTCAATGATCCCTGGGACTGTAAGCCATGTTTCGCCAGCAACTTCGCGAACGATCCCGTGGAAGTAGAAAGACACGTCGAAGACTATGCGGAGATTACACGGAAGCACAGGCCAGATATTCCGGAGTCCTTTATCTTGCAACGACAGCAGGAGTTCCGCGAGAACCCGGCACTGCTGGCGGCAAAAGTAAATGAAATAAACCAGGGCATTTGGCCGGAGATTGCGGACCGCTACCGTGTTTACTGCCTCGGCCCGAACCCAGGCAACTTGTTGATGTGGTCGCACTATGCAGATAACCACAGAGGAATATGCCTGGAGTTCTCAACGCGGAATGTAGTGATGTGCTGCGCCACCCAGGTTGAATATTGCAGCGCTTTTCCGATCGTCAGGCTTTACAGTAAAAGTGAGGACGACAATCTCGTCCCCTTGCTGACGAAAGCGGATGTCTGGCGCTACGAGCGCGAATATCGCCTTGTAGCCCAAGAGCGGGGCAACAGCACAGCGCACGATACCCTCATGACGGACGCCAACTACCTGATGCTTCCACCAAACACGCTAACGTCGATCATCGTAGGCTGCCAGGGCTCGGTGGACGAAGTTCAAAGAGTCGTCGCACGCTTTTCGCCGCATCTTCCGGTCAGGACGGCGGTGCGCGAGCCAGACCGATACGCATTGACGATTCCGTAGATGATCCCGCCCACTTACTCTTCGGCGGTCGAGCCTTCCTTTGGTGTCTTTCTGGCTTTCGCGAGAGCGTCCCAAATTCCAAGGACCAGTAAGGTATGAAGCACTCTGGATGCCACAGCCATGGTCATGCGGTCTGCGCTTAGCAGACCATGAGCGAGATCGTTGCGGAGATTGAATCCGCGAGGATCGGCGTAAAGCGCCATGAAATGAATCGTCAGATCGTCACCGAGCGCTTCCTTGACATCCTTGGCATAAAGCATGGATTCAGTTGGGTTGTGTGACCAAGTCCAGATGGCGCGCCGAACCTCGGGAGGTCAATTGCAAGCTGATGCCAGCGCTATTAGTCGGACCAGGAGCTGATTGTCACAGCCATGGGACCACTCGATGCGTACAAGCCTTCGGTGCCGATAACCTCAAAGCTGTCCATATCCATTTCCCGGTCGGCGGCCGTTCGGAAATAGCGAAACTGCGAGTTTGGCGGCAGAGAGATGGCGGATAGATCCACAATCGTCGCCATACGGTGGGCGTCATGGACGATAACAGCGGTTTCTCCAAGCAGAGTGTTCTGAACTACTACGCTAACCTTCTCGGTGCTGCCCGATAGGTCTCGGTAGCTCGTGACGGAGGGAACCCCCAGTGGTCTCTCGACAAGCCTTGCAACACCAGCGAATCCCACCTCAACAACAGGCTCGCCACACAGGCGAAAACCCTCAAGCCGCAGACGAATGGCGAAACGGACATCCTTTCTCTGCTCTGGCTCTAACGTGAGTAGCTTTAGCCTTTCCATCTCATCCGAGGCAGCGTTAAAGAGAGACTGCCTGCCGTGATATGTTCTGACTTCGTCTGCCAAAACGGTCATGTCTAGCTTGGGAATGCTGTCAGGCCCAAACAACAAATCCAGGGTAAGGTCGCTGAATTCGTAGTAATAGAACGTCAGAGCGACTATCGCGCCCCAGCGCTTCACTTCTTCCGTGGTCAACTGCTCCAGATCTCTCAGGAATATTCCGTGCGCCTTGGCTTTCAGGACAGCCCCCTCGGTAAAACCGGAGGCCGATACTCCGATAACCGAGGTCGCCTTCAGCGAAGCTTTGCGCCCGATCAGTTCCTCGATCCACGTGACATGCTGCGGTTCACCGTGAATGCGACATTCGACAAGCGTCAGAGAGTCTCTCCGCCTGATCGTGACGTCGATCTGCCGGGATCGTTTGGGATTGTCGGGGTCCGGGATGCGGTCATTCCATGTAACTCCGGCATCGGTGCCGTCGATCAGCTCGTGAATTCGATGGATACGCTGCTCAAAAGCATCGGACTCTTTTGACATCAACAAGCCCTCGCAAGACAATCAAAGCCGCTTTGCGGCAGAGTCCGCGAAGAAACGGACGCCGGTTTAACGCCAGCCACCAGCAAGCGGTCACGCGAACGTCCGCGAGTCCGCCCATCTGGGCGGATCCCCACTACAACACATTCGATAGGCCATCCAGTGTAGTTTCCGTATCTCCCAGAATGGTCCCCGGTCCGCAGACTGGTGCATTACCGAAATCCGTCTGTTCGACCACGCACACTACGACCTCGTAGAATACTTGGTTGGCTTCCCGATGAATTCGAATCGACTCGGGGCGGCTCAAGCTTCCCCCGTCCCCTGCTGTTGATGGCGAGGTAACTGTGCGTATTTGAGTTTCATGGAACGCGCATCGGCCAGCGCTTGGTGCGGGATCTTCGATTCACTGGAATCCAAGTTGCGGTTTATCTCGAAAGTCAACCGCGTCTGCCTGAGCCCCAACATCTCACCGGGGCCAGTAATCAATAGCGCACAGAAGCGCTCAACGTCTTCCGGCCAGTCGGCGATGATATGAACTGTTCGGTATTTGGCGAGGTACTTGGACAAGCTCACTTGCATGCGTGCCTTCGTTACTGAAGATTTTTGCGTCACACACATGACGTGCTTCACCACCCACGGCGAAGGATTCGCGCATTTAAGGACTTCGTACCATTCGCTGCCATCCTCGGCCACTAGCGCCATCGAGATCAATTCGCCTTTGAAGTCGTTCCATTCACAGTCAATCCACAATTTCATAAGTGGCTTTTCTTGCATATTATCCTTTTATCCTTCCAACCTTGCGGTCGATTCGCGGACGCAGTCGCAGCGGGTTCGAGATCGTAAGAGCGATCAGCAGTAGATCTCGCCCCCAGATGGCTTCCTCTCGGCCACCTGTCAACGGGCTCCGAGTCTCAAGCTTCTTCGCAGCCGCGACAAGATTGTCGAGCGACATCGGAGGGGACAGCGACGCGTTGCGCACCCCGCTCCCCGCCTTGCGCTTGCGGCTTCCAGTGCCCGATGAACGTGAGCGTGAGCGTGAGCGTGAGCGTGAGCGTGAGCGTGAGCGTGAGCGTGAGCGTGATTTTCCTTCATTAATATCGTCCATAAAACCCTCAATTTGTTGGCATGGCCTCAGATTCTTTACTCAGACCGGCAGTATCCGGCTTGTAACCACGACGGAGTTAACGGAATGCACTGCTGTGTGCAAATTAAGGATTTCCCCGCAGCCTAGGCAACATTTAGCACACGCTCGAAAGCCCTTATTTTTGGGCATTAGACCTCGATGTAGCCTGACGGAATCTGCAGCAGCCCGGCCACATTTTCATTGAATTTAAATGACAGGTCCTTGCCGATCGCAGCATTAATACCTCGCGCGGCATACGAATCGAGCAGCTTTTTGTAGTGCTTCTCAACGGTTTCCTTCTTATCGTGCAGCGCTGCAGCAGCGAGATCTATGTTCCCTCCAGTTGCCATGAGAATGGCCGTGCCGACAAGATACCGGGTTGCATGCGGTCGAATGCTCGGGCAGCCGAGATGACGCAGACAGTCCGATGTCACTTTCGCGTACTGACCGTCCAGGCCTTCCCATACCTCATCAGGTTTACCGGTCACGATGAAGACGAGGCCGCGCTGCCCAGGACCGCCCAGGAGCTGCCAATGCTTTTCGAGATATTCCTCGAGAAAGTGCGCCGCCATTTCGCTCAACGGCATTTGGTAGTCTCGGTCTTTCGCTGCGCCGCGGATGTTCTTAAACTCGGCCTTGGGGACGAAGACCTCCCAGGTTCCCGTCGGCATCTTGCGGAAATGTCCGCTGCCGTCCGGCTTGTACGTGAGCATTCGAAGGTTGGTGAGTCGCAGCGGATTTGAAATCGAAACGGCGAGCAAAGCGAGGTCCCGTGCCTGCGTCGCGCGCAGGAGCGGCGTCGGACACACCTTACTTGCATACCGATTGATCGCATCCCGAAACCCTTCGAGGGGCCGCGGCAAATCCAGCAGGGGCTTCAGCGGCGCCGCAGGATCACGGGACTGCTCGCGCAAGGGTTTGAGTTGCTCAAGCTTGAGGGCAAGCCAGTCGTTGGTCTTTTTGCAGCGCCTGCGCCACGCAGCCTCGTCCAGGCCCATCTTTTTTCCGATCGCGTTCGAGCGCCATAGGTAGCCTGTTTTGGGGCGGCAGTACGAGCGCGTGTTTGCGATGAAGCCGAATAGCCCCGAGTTCACCGCGCCCGACTTCACGGCCTTCCATTCAAGGAACTCTTCCAGGAGCACCGTATCCGTCAGCATGCCAAGCGAGAGTTCAAGGTTTGCAATGCCTTTGCCGCCCTTCTCCACCGACAGCCGCAGCCATCCCAAGAACGTCGCATTGTGCCGGTAGTTGATGTCGGCCGACGGTGCGATCTGGTCTCCGATGGTATTGACCCAAGGGGGATGGTCCGACGGGTAATCCTTTGAAGGGCGCAAACGCCACACCCTTTCAGTATCATCCGGGTCGGATACGAATGCCGCGCGCATCTTCTCGCGCACACCTAACTTCCCGGTAGGCGAGTCCTCGATGAATTTGGCCCCGGGCACCTTGTGCATCAGCAGACCGCGCACCTCCAGCTTGAGCGCCTCGCTCGCTTGGAGCGGCCGCACCAAGTACCAGTTTTCCTCTTGGCTCGCCATTTCGGCATTTTTCGCACGGGAGGGAATATCGATCATTTCGACCGTGACGGGCGGGAATCTGCCGATGGCGGGTGGCAGCAGTTTGGTCAGCGCATCGGGATCCAAGTTGCTCACGATTGCGAGCCGGACCAGGTTCCTATCGGACGTGGACTTCGGCATTGCGCCGCGCCTCCAGTTGCGGAGAGTCCGCCAGGAAACCCCAGCGTTGGCGGCGAGTCGGAACATGTCTTTGCGGGTTTCGAACATCTGGTCGAGCTTCTGCTGGAACGGGGTGCGCGTATCGGACTGGAGCGAGCCCTCGTGGTCGAGCCTTCCGACCAGGCTGACAAACTGATTCAGGGACGACGTCTTGTTGTTGATGCTTTGCCGGCCCCGCCCGAGCCTGCGCAGCTGCCCGCGAAATTCCTCCAGGGCGGCTGGGAAGCCCTCGCGTAGGGTGGCTCCAACCTTGGCGCGCATGTCGAGCTGCAGGGCTCGGACAAGCCCCACCAGCGCGGACCGGGCGTTGCCCATAGACTGCTTGGAGGGGAGGCCGGCGCCGCCAGCGCGGTTAGCCATCACCGACAGTAGCTGATCAAACGTAACATTCTTTGGCATGACACGACTCCGTGTCCTGCGTCTTTTTCCGAGGTGCGAGTCATTACCTCGGGCCGAAATGGCATAATGATCGATGGCTATAGTCCTTTGTTTTTGAAGGACTTTCCCATGCTTGGGAACTTGCTTCATCGCCTTCAGAGAAGGAAGCCCGATCATTAAACGCTGGACGATTTTTTTGTCTCGCCCAGAGGGTAGGTAGCGCTGTTTATAGCTGGAACATCGCGGGCCCAAGGCCTGAAAAAAGGGCGGTTTGGTACCGGGGGCTTCAAACTAGCGGCGCTCATGCTCACCGCAGGCTCGGGATCGGGGAGGCGCGCGCGAGGGTCGGCTCGATGCGGAGGCGGTCGGGGAGCGGGCATCAACGCCTTACGCCGTCCCCGCAGCGACATGCAGTTGCGCGCCCTAATGCGCCGTAGCGAGTCCTCGACCCACCCCACCTCAGCTCAGAATCGTTGTTTCCGAGCGGTCTTGAGGCTCTGAAGCGGAGGATTACTTCGACAAATTAGTATCAGTATAGTATTTTTGTATACTACTATGAAAAGCATCAAGGTCGTCTCGTTTGGGACTTCGACAATCCAGAAATTGCGACGCATCGCCTTGGACTCGAATCTCCTAACGACGCTAGAGCTCCAGGAGGGCGACACCGTGAAAATTGATCTCGACGTAGCCAGCGCGACGATCCTGATTCGCAAGGATGCGGGATCGAACAAGCCCGAGGTTGGGGCGGAGACCGCGCGTGCTTAATCCGGGTGAGACTCGAACGGGCAAGCGGCGCGAGGAGCAAGCCGCCCACGGACTAAAGGTCCTCACAATTGTCAGGCGCCGCGTACCCACGCCCAGTGTGGTGTACGACACCTATTGGCGGTTCGCCGTCGAACGCCAGGAAATTTACTTTCGGCGCCTCTTGGGGAGGCCTGCGCCTTGGACGGACGACTCGGTCTTACGGGAACACAAGTTTACGAACGCTTACCGGGCGAGTGACCGAGTCAGCCAGTACCTGATCCAGCGCGTCATCTACCCACATGACTACTCGTTGCGAGATACGGTCCTCAGGATTCTGCTCTTCAAAATCTTCAATAAGATCGAGACCTGGGAGTTCCTGGGGGAGGCTCTGGGACAGATAACGGAAGCTACATTCCGCGTCGGGCAGATCGGTGCTCTACTCGCACGAGCGCTGGACGCTGGAGCAAGAATCTATTCCGCGGCCTACATCATGCCGAGTGGGCCGGCTTCGATTCGACAACCACGCAAACACTTGATGCACTTGGAACTGCTCGCGGACATCCTGGGTCAGCGTGTCCCCGAGCGCTTGGCAGCCGCCAAGACTATGGCCGAAGCGTATGAGCTCCTGTTGTCTTTACCGAGCATCGGCCCGTTTCTCGCCTACCGGTTTGCGACCGATCTCAATTACAGCCCTTACTTCACGCTCTCAGAGATGGAGTTCGTCATGCCGGGGCCCACCAGAGCGCGATCGGCTCGTTCTTATCGTGCAGCGAGGCACCGATACATTACTGGGACACTTCGGACGGCTGCTCGACTGCGCACGAGCATCGCGCGACGGCGCGGACTTCACGCATCGCCTCGCGACAGCCGGGTTCATTTCGAGCAAGGCGGTGCACTACGCGGAGGTGATCTGCCAGATCGTGGGTGCGCATGAGGGGCGCACCATCACTTCCGCGGAGATCTGGTCGTTCCTCAAGGTGCTCTACCTCTTGAGTCTCGATCTCGACACGGCCACGCGACAGGTCGAAGGACACGTTCGCAGCCTCCTCGCCTTTACCGCCGCCGAGCGCGATGGCCAGACGATCGCTGCCTCCTCATGGGCGCGCTGCGAGGGCTCGCCGAATCCTCGATGCAAGGGGCAGGCACGCTCAGCCGCGAGGACTTGCCTGCGGATCTCAAGCGCGCGCACAACCCCTTAGGGGCCGCAGAGGACAAGATCCTCCGGGCGCTCAAGGGCCATACCGCACCGATTTTGCGCAAGATCCGCTCGAGCATCGGCGCGACCTGCCACTTGGCACGCGCGGCGCTTGTTCAGCAGGTATTGGGTCAGTTCGAAGGCGCGCAGGTCGTTATTGTCTCGGGCGCCGCACGCGCGATACGCGCACGGACTTCAAACGGTGTGCGTGCGCCGGGCCATGGATAGTAGCGGTTCTCGTGTACAAAATACCTTGGCGTCACCCCACCTCCTAATCATGGCTACCCCATACTCTGGGGATTGAACCAACGAATTGACTCCAGTCCGTAGATTCGATCGTCCGGGTAGCTGATTTTCACGATGCTTCTCAACTCGCCGTCTACAAAGCGCGCTCGATACTCGACAAGTCCATCGGGCGCTTCGTCGTCGCCTCCGAGAAAATCAATGTATCCCGTCGGCTCGAGATCTCGACCAGCCTCATTAACGAGACGCCCCGCCACGGTAATCCGATAACGGCAGAAGTTTCCTGGCCACGGAAGAGATTTGGTCTGGAACCAGGTGTCAGCGGGGACATCTCGATCTGGCAATTCAACTTCGCAATAAATTTCGTCATACAAGCCCACGGCCTAGATCTCCAGTTCGCCAAACACCGTCTCTGGCCGCCGCTCCAACTCGAGCGCCGCGGCTGAATCCCCTAGGCCCAAAACAAGAGGCATCCTTACAACATTGGTCAACACAATCTCGGGTCATCCGTCAAGATCGTCATCGATTGTGCAACTCGCGAGCGACGGTACTTTACTTATCGAGATCGACATCGGGCCACTCGACTTTCGCGTTCCTGGCTAAATCGGGATGGATTAGAAACTTTTCCACATTGGTCTCCGCGCTCCCGGACGACGTGTAATCTGGGGGGCTCTTCGGCGGCGTCTGGCAATTCCGCAGCGTTTGGTAATAGAACGCATGAAGGAAGCCCAGGCCAGCCATGCGAGTGCTCCTCACCTGCCAGTGGTAGATGGCCCTTCCACTGCGGCCGTTGCCATCCATGAAAGGGTGAATACTTTCGTATTGTACGTGTGCATTCCACGCGTCGATGCGCTCACAGTTGACGGCGTCCAAAAGCGCCCCGAGCATTTCACGGATATGCTCGCCGCCTTTAGGCGGTAGATAGCTGGCAACGCGTACGTCCATGCCCGGGTAAACTCGTAGCTTCGCGTTTCGCTGGTAGACGGTCACGAATTTTTCAAGGTCTCTGATGGTGAGATTTTTTAGCCCCATAAACCGATCGTGCTCTACCAGCTCTTCAGCGGTTGGCTCACGTTCAATCCCCTCTATCCGGTTGCTCTCCGCGACCTTTTCAAATGTGGTCATGCCCTTCTCCGAAAAGTCCTTTGTGAAATCATCGCGATCCCGCCCTTTCAGCCAGTCTGCGATGATGGGGAGGAGCGCCGGGGCTCATACGGAGCTTCCGCGCAAGTGCTGTGAGGCTTATCTTGAGCAATGTGGCATCTACAATGACTTTGCCGGGATGAGGCGCGTTATGCATAGCTCGGTGGCGGCGCCGAGTAGTAGGAGCGAGCGCTTTGACGTCTTACTCTCATTTCGTAGAGGAATTGGTCCTGAAGAGAAGCGAACATAACAGACTGAGCCACAGCGCCTGCAGCCACGTCAGGGGTTTAAGCCCAAAAACGTCTGGAGCCACCGCGTTCCAGAGCCACATCACCGGGAGTGAGGAGACCAATGCCGCTGCCAGCGCGAGGAGTACTGCTATGGAGGTCGCGGTCAGTCCAGCTACGAGCACGTCCATAGTAGTCCTCCATTTGAATGCCCTCTCGCCTCGTCATGAGTTGCGCGGCACATCATGGCCGTCACTCCGCGGGGGTGGGCGGGCCCGGGGAAACTATCTGCGAGTCAACATATGGGCGGAGGAACTTCAGAAGGATGGATCTTCGGCGGAATCCTTTTGCAGGAATGGATACGTTATGGACTAAGGCTATTACGTTTGCTTCCGTGATCTCGCATTGCAGCGGTGGCTGAAGCGATACGTCAACTGAATCGCCAATCGCGAGTTCTATGCGGTGCTCGAGGCGTCGAAGAAAGGCTTCTCGATTGCGCGGTTTTCGCCCTCGATCCAACTGTTCCCGGAAGCATTTCGCGACTACGTCGGGCAGCGTAATGTCGATCGATTTCCCGGATTCCAGGTCCGTAATTCGTAGCATAGTCACCGCCATTCAGCTATGTTCCCGTAAGCACGTTGACGACTATAGTCCGTGGACCAGTAGTCTCGCAAGCTTTATCACTGGTGCATGGCATCAACGTCGATTCCAGCCGCCTTTGGATTAGTACTGCGTGACCTCCGCCAGAGGGCAGGATTGAGCCAAGAGGCCTTGGCGGACGCAGCTGACGTTGACCGAACCTACGTTTCGTTGCTAGAACGAGGGCTCCGGCAGCCAACTCTGGAAACGCTTTTCTCGCTTTCCCGGGCATTGAATGTTTCACCTTCCACGATGGTATCCAGGACCGCATCTCTCGCAGGTTAGGCTTCCGAAACGCGGCGCCGCGGAGAGTCGCACGCAAGAGCCCGAAGCGAGGGGCACCAACGATGGCGCCAAGACGGGAAGTTAGACCAAATTTGGCTCGGAACTGAGCGCGCTGGGGGCCACAGACGCGCCGACGGTGTCCGGATTCGCAGGCCCGCGTACTGCAAACGACTCTGCCTTCTTGCCACTCGCCAGTTTCGCCCGAGAGCTATTTGTGCGTTCACTCTGCCTCCCATGGCCAAAGGCTATTGACGCACACACCAACGGACGATGACCGCTGATTAAGACCCGAAGAGCGTCGTAGACGCCGTTCACTGCTGCAATCTCAATGTCCGCGCGGCACGTTTTGTGATCGCCGTCTCATAACGGGAATCGCTCGCGTTCTGTAGCTGTCAGCCGCTCCCGCCATCCGACACACGTTGCTCCGAGCGCGCGCCCACCGCGACCGCCACCTATACCGAGTTTGACGAGCGCTCGGCACTAGTCCGCGTCCAAGCCAATAAAGGCGATGCCTAGACCTCCTGGACACCACACCAGGAGTAAATGGCATGTCGAACCGAAAGAATAGTCGAATTGAATCCAGTCGTATAAAGCTTCAGGTAGATCTCGATGGACAAAAAACACAGGAGGAACGAAATAAACTAGGTCAGTTTGCAACGCCGGCCGAACTTGCCCGTGACGTTGCAGCCCACGGGCTCGCGTTGCTACCAACGTCAATGCCTCTGCGGTTTCTCGAACCTGGCGGTAACACTCTCGCGATATCTTCGGCGGTCGTTGAGAAATCGGCCGGCCGTCCAATTCAGTCAGCGACCGGGATTGAAATTGACCCTCACTACGCGAATCCCGCGAAGAAGTTGTGGCGAGGAACGCCGATTAAGATCATTTTGGGCGATTTCACACGCCTACGCCCGCCCACGGACGACAACGAGCGAGCCACGCTGCTGATCTGCAATCCGCCCTATGTCCGAAATCAGCATATCGAGCCGACCGAAAAGCAGCGGTTGCAGCGGGCCATCCAGGACGCTCTCGGCATCAAGCTCTCGGGGTTGTCGGGTCTATATTGCTATTTCATGGCGTTGGCGCACGATTGGTTATGCAACGGCGGAATCGGGGGATGGATCATACCCAGCGAATTCATGGAGTCCAACTATGGTCGTGCGCTGAAGGAATACTTGCTTCGCCACGTGACGCTGCTAGAGATTCATCGCTTCGATCCAAACGATGTGCAGTTCAAAGATGCCCTGGTATCGTCGGCGGTTGTCTGGTTTAGGAAGGCGAAGCCCCCGGCAAATCACCAGGTTCGGTTCTCTTTTGGCGGTACTCTACGAAGGCCGACAATCGTCAAGGATATTTCGACGCAAGTGCTCGCGCGCACTGATAAATGGACGCGATATCCGGAACACCAAGCTCAACGAGAGCATCGGGGGTGGCGACTCGGTGATCTATTCACCGTCATGCGTGGGATAAACACCGGTGCAAACGACTTTTTCATCGTCGATGAAACGGAGGTTCGTTCGCGCAAGCTTCCGATGCGTTATCTGCATCCGATACTGCCGCGCGGCAGCGATATTGAAGGGAACGAAATCCATGCGAGCCTCGCTGGGTCTCCTCTGTTGGGCAGGACGAGGCTCTACGTGATTGACTGCCACCTGTCTCAAGAAGAGATCGCGCGGGCGGAACCCGAACTGTGGACATATCTACAGACGGGCATGGCGGACGTCGCGCAGGGCTATACTTGCCGTAAACGTAAGCTCTGGTATAAACAGGAGTCACGCACTCCCTCACCGATCGTATGTAGTTATGCTGGTCGCATTGGCAAGACACGTGGGCCGTTTCGATTTTTCCTCAATCACTCGCGCGCAATAGCGACCAACAATCTCTATATGCTATACCCGAAGCCAATACTCGGACGTCGCTTTATGGGCAGTACCGAAGCCCTTCGTCCTATTTGGCAAGCTTTGAACGCGATGGCCCCCAAGACTCTACTCGCCGAAGGCCGCTGCTACGGCGGCGGATTGCGGAAAATGGAACCTAGCGAATTCGCCAAGGTACCGGCAGATGCCGTTGCGAGATTGGCTGGCCTTCCAGCCAAGCGAAGGGTCCGAGGACATTGACCTTTGATCATGGCGCGAAGGCGCGGGCGCCAAGATCATCATGGCGCCGGCAAGCATGTTCGGCAGTTGATTGGTATCAAATCGACTTCTGGTTCAGCGCAATCTCCGAATCCGGTCCGACTGCGCCCGGAAGTACCGTATTTGACGCTCGCGGTACTCGTCGGATGGAACGCACTGCTGGAGCCGGTAGAGTAGAGGCTGCGCTGTTCGCGCTGCGGCAAGCGTAGCAGGCACGGCACCCGTGCCTGCTGAAACGCTGAAACCACCGACGGTTAGTATTCGTGTCCTGATAACGGAACTTATCATGCGCGTGCGCCGTGACGCGCTAGAAGAACCATGTGTCATACCGGTCCATCAGCGGTTACCACCCGTAACCATAGACGAATCCATTGGGTTCCACGGGCCCCCAGGCACCCCAACTCCACGCTGGATCCGCATAGCTTTGTGCGGTAACGGCTTGCTCATCGGCGAGATTTTGCTGTTGCTGATGCATTTTGTAGGCGTTGTACGCCTGCTGGGTGCCCACATATAAGCAGCCACACACGAGCGGATCCGCAAAAACATAATGAATTACGTTACCGTTTGCTCTTTGCACAAATGTGTGCGGCGGCAAGCGATGAAGCATCTGCTGGCGTTCGAGAGTATTGGCGGGCTTAACGATGAAGCCGGCAGCGGCCAGATTGTCTTCACGCTGCATGACAATCTGACTCTCGGTTTGGCATGCGGCATAGAAAGCGCTGCGCCAATCGTGAGACTGATGGCGGCGAAGATGCTTTTTGGGCTCGTCATTTGACGACTCCTATTCTAGTGTTTCGGTCAATTAGGATCGTGCATCAGTCTCTGCGGTGGCAGGAGCCGTCTGACCGTAGCCGCAGGTTGCCAGTAGAACAAAGCTGAACGTACTCGCGGTTGCTGCGACAGCAAGAAACGCTGCAATTAGATTTGCACCCACGCTGCGTCGAGTTAACGATAACAATACTACTG
>Ga0302324_100000276_pt1 | contig 137899 bp, 121 predicted proteins | sample Palsa_T0_1_FD_201949 | JGI IMG/M metagenome (GOLD analysis project Ga0302324, IMG submission 201949) | Peat permafrost microbial communities from Stordalen Mire near Abisko, Sweden - Palsa_T0_1 | ecosystem: Environmental > Terrestrial > Soil > Palsa > Peat permafrost | place: Sweden: Abisko...
GTATTTTAAAGCTGGGCTAGCCGCGTGGCCAGCGCCGGTTCACCCGCTCGCCCGTGGGTTCGTTCCGAGGGCATCAGAGGGGCAATTTCAGGCTCCGGCCGCACCCAGGTAACGCGCGCGGTTCCGTGATCGACTCGATCGGAACTCGCAGCGCGACGGTCGAGAGCTGGCGACGGAATGGCTAGCGCCGGGGTGGGTTCGATACGTGTAGCTTGCGAAGGCGTAGCTCGCGCGAACGACTGTGAAGGCAGACCCGGCGCTTGGGCGGCTGCGCCCTTCTTGCGGCGGCCGCGGCCACCGCGACGTCCACGACGCCGGCGCTTGCCGGAGGCTGTGGCGCCGTCCGCTGCCACAGGTTCGGCGGAACCCGCGGTAGAAGCCGACGCGTCATCGCTCTCGTCGTCTTCTGCGGTTTCGTCGATTTCACCCGCGGCGAGCATAGCAACGCTCGCAGCGTCATCGGGGGACTTTCGCGGGGCGGCGGATTTTTCCGACGCCGGCTTGGCCGCACCCGCAGCATCCAAAGCGAGTAGCGCCTCCGGGACTGGTGCGCCCAGGCGGGTTAGCGCTTCAGCGACTTTGTTTTTCCAGTCGGAGCGGCGAAAATGTTCTGCAGCACTGGTCAGCCAGCGAACGGCTTCGTCGGTGTTGCCTAGTTTTTCTTGCAGTGTGGCGAGTTCAAAGGCCACCATACCATCGCGCGTCTTTTCAAATAGTTCGGTAAGCTTCTGCGCTGCGTCGGGGGCGTTTTTCGCCTTGCGAATGCGTGCTTGTACTTGGCGCCAATTGGCCATGGAGAGACATTGTAGCAGTGGAGCGATGCGGTAGCTAGTAACTGTTGCAGGGAAGCTGAATTTGCATCAAAAAGGCGACCGTGAGCTTTCAGCAAGAGACCATGACAAGCGGAGGTCGGACCGCATGGATCTGCGAGCAGGCGCGGATCATCGGGTTCGACCTGTGCGGTGTGGTGCCTGTTGCGGACATGCTTGCTGAGGGTGACGCGCTCACTCTTGCCGGGTGGCTGGAGCGCGGCTTCGCTGGCGAGATGAAGTATCTTCACGATCCGCGCCGGCTCGATCCCGCGAGCGTGCTCGAAGGTGCGCGGAGCATTGTTGTCTTAGGCCTGAATTACAACGGGCCCGAGGCTTACTCAACGCAAATCCTGCCGGACGAACGGACGCCGCGTGGTTGGATCTCCCGCTACGCCTGGGGCGACGATTACCACATGGTGATCGGCAAGATGCTCGACGCCTTGACCTGCAAAATACGCACAGAGATTCCCGAAACGTTTACTGTGCGCTCGTACGTCGACACCGGCCCGATTTCCGAGCGCACCGCCGCCCAGCGGGCTGGCTTGGGGTGGGTCGCCAAGAATACCCTGCTCATTCATCCCGAGCTGGGCTCGTGGATGTTTCTCGCGGTGATCCTTACCACACTGGAATTGGCGCCGACTGTCGGTCCGGAAGGCCCGATCGCAGACCTCTGTGGGAACTGCACGCTCTGCATCGACGCTTGCCCGACCCAGGCGATCACCGAGCCCTACGTGCTCGATGCACGGCGTTGCATTTCCTATTTGACGATCGAGCTGCGCGGTTCCATCCCCGCAGAATTGCGGCCCGGAGTCGGCCAAATGGTTTTTGGCTGCGATATTTGCCAGGACGTCTGTCCGTGGAACCGGAAGGCGCCGATCACCGCCGCGCGGGATTTCCGCCCGCGCGACTTCACTGGCCAGTTCCCACCGCCTTCAGCGAGCTCCAGCCCTAAGGTGCCTGCCGCGGAAGAATTCTCGGATCACGCCGCGGATTCGCTGCTTTCCCCAGCGCTCGATCGGATCGCGTCGCTCACCGAAATCGAATTTCGCGAGATCTTTCGCAGCAGCAGCATCAAGCGAACCAAGTGGCGCGGCTTGATTCGCAACGCCTGCGTCGCGCTCGGCAATTCGAATCTGCACCCGGCGGCGGAAAATTATCCCCGCGTGATGGATGTTCTTGCGCGACTCGCGGCAAGCTCCGATGCACTGATCGCCGAGCACGCGCACTGGGCTCTCGGGCGATTGCAACGGGCGGAGCCCAGGGCCAATTGACACTCCTCCGAGCCTCGGCTAGCGTAGCGACGGAGGGCGCTCGCCATGATTGCCTGTTCAGCCTTAATCCATTTTCTACTTCAATTGCCTTTTTCTTTTCCTGGCGGATCTGTGGCCAATGAGGAGATTGTTCTGCGGTTGATTCACATCGTTGCTGGCATTACCTGGATCGGATTGTTATATTTTTTCAACCTGGTGGGCACTCCGTTGATGATGGAGCTCGAAATGTCTGAGCGCGCCAAGCTGTACCCCAAACTGATGCCGAGGGCGATGAACTGGGCGCGCTGGTCGGCGCTGGTAACGGTGGTGGTCGCGTTGCGCTATTTCGGAATTATCCTCGGCGCGGACGCGGCGAACGCGGGCCAACCGGCCATGGCGGCGCATTGGTTCGGCGAATGGTTTCTGGTTTGGTCGCTTGCCTACGCGCTGATTTACACGCTGCAAATGCCCGCGAAAGGCGCGCTCGATAACGGTTGGGTGCGCGCGGTGCCGATGGCTGGCGTGGTGCTGGCGGCCTCGTGGATTATCCTGCGTCTGAACGCGAGCCCGGAATCATCGAATGCCCACCTGGCGATCAGCGTTGGTGGAGGATTGGGATGGATGATGCTGCTGAATATGTGGGGAGTGATGTGGAGGGCGCAGAAGCGCCTGATTGGCTATGCGCGGGCTTATGTAAAGGATGGCACGCCCATCCCACCGGACGCGCCGCGCTTGATACGGTGGTCGTTCCTGGCGTCGCGCACTGGTTTCTGGATGTCGTTCCCGATGCTCTTTTTTATGGCCGCGGCGGAACACTACCCGTTTCTGGGAAAGTAGCCGAGATGAGCCGACATTAATTATTACGCTGATTGATCCAGCATAGCTCGAGCAGTAGGCTGGACTTGCTTTGGGAAAGTGGCGCGCTCGCTAAGAATGGCTATGATTTCAACGGGGCGATCTTAGGATCGCCCTTTTTTGTTTCTGCGCAGGCCTCGAAATCAAGACCTCCACCGCAAGATCACCGGTCCAGCCATCGGATGCGTCATCGGCGCGCCGGTCTGCTGTGCGAGCAGATAGGCCGCCTTCAGTTCGAAGTACCATCGGGCCTGGCGGTCGGAGTCGTCAATGAGCATGAGTTTGGGCTGCACCTTCAGCCCCGGCTGCTGCCTGTCGATCACCCGCTGATCCTGGGCGATGAATCGCTTCCCGAAAAATCGCAACGCCGGAGTCACCAATGGCATCCACGGAAACAAATTCCACGCCGCGCAAAAGTCCAGCCGGCATAAATCGCGCCGGATCGGAGTGACGGTGGTGCGATTGGAAAACCAGTAAGGCCCGCAGCGAATCTGTTCGATACGGATGTTCGGCAAAATGAAATCGATCTGCGTGGTCACTTCGCCACCGTAGATTTTCAGCAGCTTGTACGGAGCGCTATTGGCGGAGGGAGCGTGCGGGCTCATGCGGAAGCCGTTAGGAATCGGCTCGAACGCCTTCTGCTTTTCGCGGATGCTGCGCCGGCTGCGCCACCACCACGACTGATGCACGAACGGGCCGTGCGCCGGATCCATCAGCCCGATAATGGCGTGATCCACGCTGCATCCCAAGTCCGCCTCGAGATGGGTGATCCGGTAGCGGGAACTGAATTTAGGAAGTTCGGGTACTTCCGGCGGCGCGGTATCTGGCGGGAGCGGTCGACCTTCTGCGTTGGCGAGGAACACCCATACGTAGCCGTCGTGTTCTTCGCACGGAAAGCTTCCCGCGAAAATGCGGTCGCAGCGCAGTTTGGAATCGGCGGTCAGCGAGGGGATGATGGTGCATTGCCCGGTGCGGGGATCGAACTGCCAGCCGTGATAGGCGCATTCCACCGCGCGTCCGTCGAAGTGACCGAGCGAGAGCGGATACGCGCGGTGCGGACATACATCGCGTAGCGCGAAGCTGTGGCCCTGTGCGTCGCGGCCCAGCACCAGCGGAATTTCCAGTAACGTAGCGGTCGCCAGCCGCCGCCCATGAATCTGCGCGCTACGCAGCGCGGGATACCAAAAGCCCCACAAAAACTGGCCGTCCGCCGCCGCAACAGGGGCGGCAGGGAACTGGGGGAAAGGGGCGTCTTTAGCATCCATAGACACGGCGTATCGTAGTACAGGGCGCACGCTCCGGCAAACAGGGCGAATCCGCGACTGTGTTTGACACATCAAATCATTGCGGCTATCGTTATCCAGGTTTCGACGCATGTTCGCATCCTTCTATTAGCGATTCTCGTCCGCCGGGCCATCCGGCGCGGTCTACCGTCGCTTTCCGCTCATTCATATGTCACCCGAATTCCAGGCCGTATGCGGCTGGCAGGATGCTCCGATGGCTCACATGACGCTGTACGAAAAGCTGCAGCAGATCGAAGTGAAGTACGAAGAGCTGAACGCTCAGCTCTCCATGCCCGACGTACACTCCGATTCCGCGCGCTACCAGAAACTCGCCAAGATGCACTCCGAGTATTCCGAAATCGTGGAGAAATACCGCGAGTGGAAAATTATCGACGCCGATCTGAAAGGCGCCAAGCAACTCTTCGCTGAAAGCGACGACGCGGAAATGAAGCAGATGGCGCACGACGAAATGCGTTCGCTGGAAGAACGCATCGGGGTGGTCGAGCAGGCGCTGAAGCTGCTGCTGCTGCCCAGGGATCCCAACGACGAGAAGAACGTCATCCTGGAAATTCGCGCCGGTACCGGAGGCGACGAAGCGTCGCTCTTTGCAGGCGAATTGTTCCGCATGTATTCGCGGTACGCCGAATCGCAGGGCTGGCGGGTGGAAGTGCTGGAAAGCTCGGCGTCGTCAATCGGCGGCACCAAGGAAATCGTCGCGGCAATTCAGGGCCAGAAAGTTTATTCCAAGCTGAAATATGAAAGCGGAGTTCACCGCGTGCAGCGCGTTCCGGCCACCGAACAGCAGGGGCGCATCCACACTTCCGCGGCCACCGTGGCGGTGCTGCCGGAAGCCGACGAAATCGATATCAAAATCGAAGCCAAGGATTTGCGCATCGATACCTTCTGCTCCTCCGGTCCCGGCGGCCAATCGGTGAACACCACGTACTCTGCGGTGCGCATTACCCACATCCCATCGGGCATGGTGGTTTCGCAGCAAGACGAAAAATCGCAGATCAAGAACCGCGCCAAGGCCATGCGCGTCTTGCGCGCGCGCCTGTACGAAATGGAGCAGGAAAAGCAGCACCAGCTGATCGCTGCCGAGCGCCGCGGGCAAATCAAGACCGGCGACCGCTCGGAGAAAATTCGCACTTACAATTTCCCGCAAAACCGGGTCACCGACCATCGTATCGGCTTGACGCTGCACCAGCTCAGCGACGTAATCGATGGCAAGCTCGGCCAAATGCTCGACCCTTTGGTCACCCATTTCGAATCCGAGCGCCTGAACGAAGAACTCAACGAAAACTAATGCCCGCTTGCGGAGCCGATCCGCTTCATGTCCACGTCCACCGCCTCACCGAAATTGATTCGCGACGCCTGGCGCGAGGGCTTGCAGCGTCTGGAGGCGGCCGGGGTTCCGTCGCACGCGCTTTCTACTGAACTCCTGCTGATGCACGTGCTGCAACACGATCGTGCCTGGCTCTATGCTCACGCGGGCGACGCACTCGCTCCGGCGGTATGGGACGAATATTTTCATTTGCTGGATCGCCGAGCGGCTGGAGCGCCAACCCAATATCTCACCGGACATCAGGAATTCTGGGGGCTGGAGTTTGAGGTGACGCCCGCGGTGCTGATTCCGCGGCCCGAGACCGAACACGTGGTGGAAGTCGCTCTCGATCGACTGCGCAACCGCCAAGATGGACCGCTTCGCATCGCCGATGTGGGGACGGGTTCAGGGTGCATCGCGGTCGCTCTCGCGCACGAGTTGCCCCACTCCGAAATCGCTGCCACGGACATTTCCTCCGCCGCTCTGGAAGTAGCTCGCCGCAACGCAACTCGCCATGCCGTAGCGGACCGCGTTCACTTCACCGAAGGCGATTTACTCGCGCCGATTCGATCGCATCTCTCCTCGCTGGAATTTCTGGACATGGTGGTCAGCAATCCGCCATATATCGGGCGCGATGAACAGGCGCAGCTCCCTCGCGAGGTGCGCGACCATGAGCCACACGGAGCGCTATTCGCGGGCCCTAAGGGTGTGGAGTTGTACGGCCGATTGATTGGAGAGGCGGAGGAAGTGCTGGGCGAGAATGGAATTATTGTCCTCGAACTGGGACACGGCTCGCTCGAGCACGTCCACTCGATCCTCAGCGCAGGCGCGCGGTGGAGAGAGATCGCCGTTCAGAACGATCTGGCCGGAATCGCTCGCGTCATCTCCGCCGTTTGCGCGGGGCGTGCTACGATTTTATCGGGCAAACCATGAACCCAGCTTCGACTGGCGGCCACCTGCGGGATTGCCGCGCACTCATTTTCGATTTCGACTACACGCTGGCAGATTCCACCAAAGGCGTGCTCGAGTGCATCCGCTTCGCTTTTCGGGAGATGAATCTTCCCGAACCTGCCGAAGACGCGATGCGAGCCACGATCGGCTACTCCCTGGCGCATGCGTTTACGCAGTTGACGGCAAAAACCGATCCGGCCCTGCAACAGGACTACCGGCGTTTGTTCCTTCAGCGCGCCGGCGAAGTGATCGTTGGGCTCACTACTCTCTACGACTGCACCGCGCCGGCTCTGCACATCCTGCGCTCCGCGGGCTTGCACCTGGCGATTGCGTCCACCAAGACTCGCGGCCACATCGAAGGAATTCTGGCGCATAACGGTTTGAGCGATTGCTTTGAGGTGATCGTCGGCGGCAACGACGTGACGCTGCAGAAGCCCGAACCCGAAGCCCTGGAATTGGCGCGTACGCGTCTGGGGACTAGCGCGGAGGAAACAATTTACGTCGGAGACAGCATCGTGGACGCCGAAGCTGCATTTCGAGCGGGTCTCAGATTCATCGCGGTGCTCACCGGGACGACCACGCGCGAAGAGTTCGCCGCATTCCCATCGCTGTTGATTCTAGAAAGCGTCGCGGAGCTTCCTCGATACTGGTAGTTCCGGTTGGTGCGCTAACCGGCAGACTTTATCTTCCGCAGCGACTCAATGTACGGTGCGCGAGCGACTCCCCGTTCCGTAATGATCGCGGCGATGAACCGCGCAGGCGTCACATCAAATGCAGGATGGGCGGCGTGTACATCCGGCGCCGTGCGCACGCCGGCGATGTGGGTCACTTCGATGGCGGGGCGCTCCTCGATGGGGATCTGTTCGCCTGAGGCAATTGCGATGTCCACGGTAGAAACCGGCGCCGCGACATAAAAAGGAATGTTGTGCTCGCGCGCCAGCACCGCCATCGGATAGGTTCCGATCTTGTTGGCGGTGTCGCCGTTCGCCGCGATGCGGTCGGCGCCCACCACCACCGCGCCCACGTTGCCGGTCTTCAGAAAGTGTCCCACCATGTTGTCGGTGATCAGCGTGAGGGGAATTCCGTCCTGGTGCAGTTCCCACGCCGTGAGCCGCGCGCCCTGCAGGTACGGACGCGTTTCCGGCACCAGGACTTCGATTTGCCGCCCCAGCTCGACGGCCACGCGAATCACCCCGAGCGCCGTGCCGATGCCTCCCGTGGCCAAGCCCCCCGCGTTGCACTGGGTCATCACCCGGCCTTGCTGCGGCATCAGCACTGCGCCGAGCTCGCCGATCCTGCGATCCGCCGCGCGCCGTTCTTCGTGGACTTTCTTCGCTTCGGCGACCATGGCGGTGCCGATCATCGATAACTCCTCGGCAGCCCCATTGCTGCGCGCCGCGGCGCGGAGAGTTTCGAACTTTCGCTGGAATCGCTCGATCGCCCAAAAGAGATCCACGGCGGTGGGCCGCGTGCGCGCGAAGGTTTCGCAGATGATCCGGAATTCGGGCGCCAATTCATCCAGGCTGGTAGCCGCCGACTTTTGCACTCCTAAAGCGATACCCATCGCGGCGGCGACCCCGATGGCGGGCGCCCCGCGTATTTCCATCTCATGGATGGCGCGAGCCACCTCGCGGTAATCGGTGTAGGTGTGATAGACGATTTCAGTGGGCAATTTTCGCTGATCGAGCATCAGCACACCTTTTTCTGTCCACTCAATGGGTTCGACGTGAGACACGCAATTGGCTCCTGATCGTAAACAAGATTGGGAATCGAAATTTTAGCGCAAAGTGAAGCGATTGCAGCGCAGAACGCGCGGCATCCCTTAAATCTAATGGCCGAGCGGCAACGCCCGGTACCCCAGCGGCGAGAGTAAGAATCCCACCGCCATGAAAGAATTGTAGCCGAGATGCAGCAGATAGCTGGCCACCACGCTCCGGCTCATCGCTCGCGCATAGGTGAAGAAAATCCCGACCATCACCAGCATCGCGATCTGCACCCATCCTCCCCACAGCTGTTGAGCGTGTAGCAGCCCGAACAAAGTGCCGGTGAGCAAGACCCCCAATCCCATCCCAAACGTGCGCGCCACCACCGGGTAAATGTAACCCCGGAAAATGGTCTCCTCAATTACCGGCGCCACCAGCACCGCGAGCGCGATGAAGAACAGCGACGAGCGGCGATCCTGAAACATCTCCTGAATCGGCAATTCCCGGTGGTTGCCGTAGGTATCTGAAATTACCGAAACCAGGAAGCACAGCAGCCCGCCGCCCAGGATGTACGCCAAGTACGCCACACCCTTGGGCACTGGCATTTCCAGCGGCCGCCATCCCGCTGTCCGCCAAAACGGGAGGTGACGAGAAATCGCCACACTAAACCACAGATAGCCCAGCACGCACGCGAAAACTCCCACCTGCGTAACCAGAATCCATAGCGACCGCTCCATTCCGGGATTGTGCAACTGCGATTGCGTTACCCCTCTGGCAAAGAATGCCATGGAGACGAGCATGCCCACGAGGACGGTAGACCCAATCGCAACCACCAACAGCATGATCAGATCAAGCCATCCCCACGGCGTGTGAAAGTCTTCTCCGTCCGCCGAACGGCTGGCGAAAGTTGTTGGTTGCGGGATGGGATCGAATTCTCCGCCCGGCTGGATCGATGGGATCGCGGGTTCAGCGGTAGCTACGAAGTCGCGTTCGTGCTCGACGCGCGGTGTGCCCGACCCAATAGAATCGTCGCGATGCTCGTCCGGGAGCGGGTTGGCAGGATCGGTTTCGGGGTTGTTCATGGGTTGTCTACGCGCCCAGGCATCTCACTCGCAGCTCGCGATGGTCCAGAGCAATGTAGCGGCACGGCGTCTGCCGCGCAAGGGTATCAGGGAGGACCTGCCGGGACGCCAGGGAGGCGCCGCACCTAGGCCGGCCGGGCGATGCTCGCTCCGTTGAGCGCCAAGGCCAATACCTGGCCGGTGTACGATTTCTTGTTTCGTGCGATTTGCTCGGGGCCTCCCTGTGCCACGATTCGTCCGCCGCCATCGCCGCCCTCCGGGCCGAGATCGATAATCCAGTCGGCTTGCTTCATGACGTCGAGGTGATGCTCGATGATCACCACGCTGTTCCCGAGGTCCACCAGGCGATTCAAGACGTCCATCAGCTTCTTCACGTCGTCGAAGTGCAGGCCGGTAGTCGGCTCATCCAAAATATAAATCGTGCGCCCGGTCTGGCGCTTCGAGAGTTCCTTGGCTAGCTTGGTGCGTTGCGCTTCGCCGCCCGAAAGCGTCGTGGCGGATTGCCCCAACTGCAGGTAACCCAGTCCCACGTCGACCAGCGTCTGCAGCTTTTGCTGGATCGCCGGAACGTTCTCGAAAACCGGCAGCGCGTCCACGATCGGCAAGTTCAGTAAATCGGAAATCGACAGTCCTTTGAAATGCACCATGAGTGTTTCGGCGTTGTAGCGTTTCCCGCGGCAAACTTCGCACGTGACGAAAACGTCCGGCAGGAAATTCATTTCGATCCGCCGCAATCCGTCGCCCTGGCAGGCTTCGCACCTCCCGCCCTTCACATTGAAACTGAAACGTCCCGGTCGGTAACCGCGCTCGCGGGCTTCGGGCAACATCGCGAACAGCTCGCGAATCGGCGCAAACACGCCCGAGTAGGTTGCCGGATTGGATCGCGGAGTGCGTCCAATCGGCGCTTGATCGATTTGAATTACTTTATCGATGAATTCGAGGCCGGTGATGGCGCGATGCGCACCGGGCTTCTCTGCCGAGTCGTAGAGTTCCTGCGCCAGGGCGCGATACAAAATGTCGTTCACTAGCGTCGATTTTCCGGACCCGGAAACGCCGGTGACCACGGTCAGCATCCCCAAGGGAAAACTGACGTCCACGTTTTTTAAGTTGTTGGCGGTTGCGCCGACCACCGCCACCGCTTTTCCGTTGGCGCTGCGACGGGTCTTGGGGACGGGAATGGTCACCGTGCCGGCCAAGTATTGGCCCGTGAGCGACGCGGGATTCGCGGCAACCTGCGACGGGCTTCCCGCTGCCACCAGGTACCCACCCAATTTGCCAGCTCCCGGCCCCAGGTCGACCACATAGTCCGCCCGGCGAATGGTTTCTTCGTCATGCTCCACCACCAGTACGGTGTTGCCCAAATCGCGCAGCGTTGCCAGCGTGCCGAGTAGCCGGCCATTGTCGCGCGCATGCAAACCAATCGACGGCTCATCTAGAACGTACAGCACTCCGCGCAGCCGCGATCCGATTTGTGTAGCCAGCCGAATTCTTTGTGCCTCGCCGCCCGAAAGGGTGGCAGCGGAACGATCCAGGGTCAGGTAACCCAGGCCCACGTTCAGCAGGAAGTCCAGCCGCTCGGCCACTTCTTGCAGCGGGCGCTCCGCAATTTTTCTCTGGCGCGGACTCAGCTTTTGCAAAGTCTGCTCGGCGGACTCCCGAGCCTTGTCCAAAGGCAGACCTGTGAAGTCCGCGATCGAGAGCCCTCCCACCTTCACTGCCAGGCTTTCCGGGCGCAGCCGCCGCGTCTGGCAGGTCTTGCACGGCACCGGAGACATGTACTGGCTGAGCCATTCCCGGTAGCTGTCGGAGGAGGTTTCCTCGAGGTTAGACTCCAGAAATTCGATGACGCCCTGAAACTCCAGGGTCTTGACGCTTTTTCCGTTGGCGTGATTTCCGTACAGGATTAGATTCTGCGTTTTCCGCGGCAACTGATCGAACGGCAGGCTCACATCGAAACCGTGTGCCGCGCCGGCAAGCTTGATGGTCCGCTGCAGATTCGACGACCCTCCTCCCGGTCCCAAGCCGCCTTCGAATAGCGGCTTCGATCGATCGACGACTATCTTCGCCGGATCGAAATCGTACTTCGATCCCAGTCCATTACAGTCCGGGCAGGCGCCGAACGGGGAATTAAAGCTAAACGAACGTGGTTCGAGCTGCGGCACCGATATTCCGCAGTCCGGGCAGGCCAGCTTTTCCGAAAACACCAGCTCGTCCCCGCCCACCACCGCCACCGTCACCAGCCCGTCGGTCAGCTTCAGTGCGGTTTCGATCGATTGTTCCAGCCGGGTGGAGATTCCGCTCTTAAGCAGCAGTCGATCGACCACGATTTCGATGGTGTGATTCTTGCGTCGATCCAGGGGGATGGGCTCGTCGATGTTCACCAGCTCGCCGTCGATGCGCGCACGAAGGAACCCCTGTTTGGCGTATTTCTCCAGGTCTTTCTTATATTCACCTTTGCGGCCACGAACCACTGGCGCGAGCACCATCACCCGGTCGTCTGGCCGCAGGCCCAGCACCGCCTGCACGATTTGCTCGGTGGACTGGCGCTGGATGGGCTTGCCGCAATTTGGGCAGTGCGGCGTGCCAATAGAGGTGTAGATCACCCGCAGGTAATCGTAAATTTCGGTGATGGTCCCTACTGTCGAGCGCGGCGAACGGGTGGTGGTCTTCTGTTCGATGGCGATCGAGGGGGAGAGGCCCTCCACCGAATCGACGTCCGGGCGCTCCATCTGATCGAGGAATTGCCGTGCGTACGCCGACAGCGATTCGACGTACCGCCGCTGCCCTTCGGCGTAAAGCGTATCGAAGGCCAGCGACGACTTTCCAGAACCCGATAGTCCCGTGACCACGGTCAGGGAGTTCCGCGGGATTTCCAGGTCGATATTCTTCAGATTGTGTTGCCGGGCTCCCCGGACAACAATTTTCTTCAGGCTCATCGGTTCCCGGGCCGTCCGGCACGTCTATGCCGGCAGGCAGAAAATTCGCGAGCAGTGTAACTTTCCAGCGTAGCAAGGCCCTTCCGGTGGGTCAAGCGGACATCGCACTGTTGCGAACTGGAGCGTGGCGCGCATGTATGAGATGTAGGACGAGCGCCTCCGCCGCGGCGCGTTTACGCATCGTTTCGCGAGAGCTCTTGGGTCGGCGGGTGAGCCGAGGCGAAGCGAGATGTCTGAATCGCTGGGGAAGTTGCCTCCGCTGGGCAATTAACACGGGCGGTAACATCACGGCGAGTCTTTGGCGCCGAGTTCCGAATTGGGAATTCTTCGCCAAATCCGCCGACTCACGGCATTTTTACTGTCTGCATTTCTTTTTTACCGCCACGCCAAAAAACAAGTCGTTGTATTTCATCAATTTGGTTTTGGTTTACCACGTGCAACGTAAAGTTGAGTCGGGGGAAAGGAAGCCGAGGATCCCTTCGGGGATTGAGGGCTGGGCCGGCTCCTTCCCCCCGCTTTTTTTTGTTCCTGTGGCCCCGCAGTTCCGGGCTTCCCTCTTGTTTTTCCCATTTTGGTACTAGGAACCGCTACCCACCTCTACCCTTGTTTGCTCTCCGGCTTGCAAAGTTCTGCATTCCCCATTAATCTTTTCGGACGCGATCGTTCGCGCTCGATTTTGGCTGGCTTGTTTCCAGACGGTCAACGGCGCGGCGAAAAGTCCTCGGTCCAAGTGCCCTGGGCGCGCTTCTAGAATCAGCTCCCTTGCTTGGGGCGTGGTCCAATTGGTAGGACACCTCACTGTTAATGAGGACGGTGGTGGTTCGAGTCCACCCGCCCCAGCCAACTTAATACCGCTGAGAGATGGATACACTCGCCGGCATGGCCTTCAACTTTCAAGTTCTACACACCGATCCCACCGGCGCCCGCCTGGGACAGCTCACCACCCCTCACGGGGTGATCGAGACGCCTGCATTCATGCCCGTGGGCACCGCCGCGACGGTGAAGAGCGTGCCCCAGGCGACGCTGGAAGAGATCGGCGCACAAATCCTGCTGTCCAATACCTACCATCTTTACCTCCGGCCGGGACATGAGCTCATTCGTGAGATGGGTGGGCTGCACTCGTTCATGGCCTGGCCGCATCCGATTTTGACAGACTCGGGCGGCTTTCAGGTTTTCAGCCTCTCCGATCTGCGCAAGGTCACCGACGAGGGCGTGACGTTTCGCTCGCACCTGGACGGTTCGCTCCATTTTTTCTCGCCGGAAAAAGCGTTGGAGGTAGAAATCGCGCTGGGCGCCGACATCGTCATGGTCCTCGATGAATGCATTGAGGCTCCCGCCGACTTGGAGACCGCTCGCGCGGCCGCAGCGCGCACGCTGGACTGGGCTCGGCGCTCGCTCCGTTTTTTCGACGATCACGGTGATCGCCAGAAGCAAATGCTCTTCGGAATCGTACAGGGCGGCACTCATGCCGCACTGCGCCGCGAAAACGCTGATGCCCTGGTGGAGTTGGATTTCCCCGGGTACGCGGTGGGAGGCCTGGCCGTGGGCGAGCCGCACGAGAGCACCTGTGCGATGACCGCGGAGGCCGCCGCACGGCTTCCGCCGGATCGTCCGCGCTACCTGATGGGAGTGGGAATGCCGGAGCAGATCGTCGATTACGTGATGCGCGGCATCGACATGATGGACTGCGTGCTGCCCACCCGCAGCGCGCGCCATGGCTGCCTATTTACATCGGAAGGCAAGCTGCTGATCAAGAACGCGCGGTACGCCAAGGACCCACGGCCGATCGATCCGGCTTGCGGATGCGCGGTTTGCGCCCGCTATTCGCGCGCGTATCTACGGCACCTGTACGCCTGCAACGAATCGCTGGCGGCCATCCTGAACTCCCACCACAACATTTACTTTTACCTTGACATCATGGCCCAAATTCGTGAGGCTATCCGTTTCGGGACGCTTGAAAAGTTTGGTCAGGACCTCCAGGCTCGCCTAGCGAATAAGCTTTCCTCAACAGGCGTTTGATTTAATCGTGGCGTAGCTGTATCTTTCACGGGCTAGTTTTTTCGGGGTCCGCCAGGGCAGGCGGGGCCTGAAGGCGAGCTCGGGCGAACCCAGGCAGCGAAAGGCGAAACGAACGTGGCAGTTCTGATGATTTTTACGGGTTCCAATGCGGGACTGTCGTTGTTGGCTCAAGCACAGTCGCAGCCGAGCGGCTTCATCACGTTCCTTCCGCTGGTTTTGATCATGGTGGTATTTTATTTTTTGATGATCCTTCCGGCGCAGCGCCGTCAGAAAAAAACAGCCCAGATGATCCAGGAACTGAAGAACGGCGACAAGGTGATCACCAACGGCGGGATTTATGGAACGATCGTGGGGCTTGAAAACGATACGATCCAGTTGCGCATCGCCGAGCAGGTCAAGATCAGGATGTCCCGCAGCGCGATTATCGGGTTGCAACCCGACGCGCCGAAGGAGAATTAGCACCCTCGCATGACCTCCCAGCTCAAGTGGAAGTTCATCATCATCTTCACCGTCGTTTTAGTGTGTCTCTACGGCATGTTTGGCCGCCCTGAACTCCCCACCTCTGGCACCGCGCTCAAACAGAATTTCATCACCAACATTAAGCTGGGCCTCGACCTGCGCGGCGGGAGCCACCTGGTATTGCAAGTGCAGGTGCAGGAAGCGGTTGGCATGCGCTGCGATCAGGCGATCGATTCGCTGGCCAAGCAACTGCGCGAAAAAAATGTCAACGTCGGCGAAATTAGCCGGGTGGACGATACCCACATTCTGGTGCACGACGTCGCCCCGGCGACCTCTACCAATTTCCGCGATATCGTCAACAACCAATTCGGCGAATGGAGCCTGTCGGCTGCGGCAGGGGAGGCCAACGGCGAGTTGCTCACCTTGAAGCCGTCGGTAATTTCCGAATTGCGCCAACAGACTATGGACCAGGCGCTGGAAACGATCAACCGCCGCATCAACGCTTTGGGCTTAAGCGAACCGACCATCGCATTCACCGGCCGCTCCGACGACGAAATTCTCGTGCAGCTTCCCGGCGAAGGCGACCCAACCCGTGCCAAAGAAGTGATCCAGGCGGGCGGCCAATTGGAGTTGCAGCGCGTCGCCGACGAGCGCACCTACACCTCCGAAGCCGAGGCCCTTTCCAGCCATGGCGGCGTGCTTCCGGCCGGGACCATGCTGGTGCAAGGCCGCGCCGAGAACACCGCGCCGAACGCGCCTGCCACCACCGTTTGGTACATTCTCGATCGCATTCCGATCGTTACCGGGCAGGATTTGCGCAACACCACCACCGGCCCGAATCCCGAGCGCCCCGGGTCGTATCAAGTGAACTTCACGCTTTCCACCGCCGCTGCTGAGCGCTTTGGACCTTTCACCGAGGCGCAGTCACGGCTACCCGTCAAAGGCCGTATGGCTATCGTCCTCGACCACCAGGTGTACTCTGCCCCGGAGATCGAGGGTCGCATCGACGATACCGGCCGAATCGAGGGCAATTTCAGCCAGGAGACGGCGAACGACTTGAGCCTGGTGCTGCGAGCCGGCGCGCTACCCGCCTCCATCAAGTACCTGGAAGAAGACACCGTCGGACCGTCGCTGGGTGCGGATTCGATCCGCGAGGGTGTCCGCGCTTCGATCGGCAGCCTGATCGTCGTGATGATTTTCCTGGTGATTTACTACCGGCTGAGCGGCATCAACGCGGTAATCGCCCTGATTCTTAACTTGCTCATTCTGGTGGCGTTTATGGCAATGTCCGGCGCCGTGCTCACCCTGCCCGGTATCGCCGGCGTGGTGCTGACCATCGGTATGGGCGTGGATTCGAACGTACTAGTATTTGAGAGAATTAGAGAGGAACTTCGCAACGGTAAGGCTAATGTATCCGCGGTGGAGGTGGGCTTCGATCGTGCCTTTCTGACCATCATCGATACGCACATAACGACACTGGTGTCGGCTGCCTTCCTCTTCCTCTTTGGTTCGGGGCCGGTTAAGGGGTTCGCGATCACCCTCGTCATCGGTTTGCTGGCGAACTTGTTTACGTCGATTTACGTTTCCAGGGCCATTTTCGATTGGCATTTGTCCCGAATGCAGCGTCAGTCGGAACTGAGCATCTAGCACCTCGGATCCGGTGCCAGGGCTAACAAGAAATAGGGAACTATCACATTCCATTTGGTGTCTAATACAGCGGGGTCGCTCTAAACATGGAATTCTTCCGTAACGTAAACGTCGACTGGATGGGCAAGGCCAAGTACTTTGTGGCCCTTTCACTGGTCCTGTTGATCGGTGGCTGGATTTCGATATTCGCCCACGGCGGCTTGCAATATGGCATCGATTTCCGCGGCGGCACACTGGTTTACGTGCGCTTTGCGGGTCCAGCCCCTGTCGACCAAATCCGCAAGGCCCTCTCGGAAGCCGGCCTGCAGAACACCTCCATTCAGGGCATCAGTGGTGTTGCTAACCCGAATTCCAAGAACGACGTGGTGATTGGCTTGGAGCGGAAAGGCCAAGCGGATGACGCTGCCTTGGACGCCGGCAAACAAGCCATTTTCGGCGCACTGAGGAAGACGTTCGGAACTGACACCAGCGGCAAGCCGGATTTCAATTCTGCCTCAAACTCCCAGGTAGCCGGGTACCTGACGCAGCATGATCCTCTGATACTTGGCCCGACCGCGGGTGATCGCTACACGCAGCTGGCGCAGAGGTTGGTCGCCGGGCGTGATGCGGACCACGGCGGCATCGTCACCAACTTCCAGCAGCTTGCCAGCGTCGACGGAGCCACTCCTGCCGTAATCGCCAGCCTCCAAACCGGCTACTCGCTTGGTACGTTTGCCATTCGCAGCGCCGAAATTGTGGGGCCCAAGGTGGGCGCTCAATTGCGCCGCCAGGCTATCTTTGCAACGCTCTATGCTTTGGCGGGCATGTTGATATATATTGCGTTCCGCTTCGAGTGGGTGTTTGGCGCGGCCGCAGTAATCGCCGTACTCCACGACGTTTTGATCACCCTGGGGCTGTTTTCCGTGTTTCACTATGAAATCTCGCTTACCGTTATCGCTGCCCTACTTACACTCGTCGGCTATTCGATGAACGACACGATCGTCATTTTCGATCGCGTGCGGGAGAACTCTCGCCTGATGCGCCGCGAGCCGCTTCCCGAGATCGTCAATCGCGCCATCAATCAGACCTTGTCGCGGACCATTCTGACCAGCGGCCTCACTTTCCTGACGGTGCTAGTTCTATACCTAATGGGAGGCGAGGTCCTACGCAGTTTCTCTTTTGCTATGGTGGTAGGAGTTGTGATAGGAACATACTCCAGTTTTGGGATCGCAGCGCCGATCGTCGTCGCCTGGCACAAGTTTCATCCCAACGCCGGAGCCGCAGGTGCCACGCCGGGTAGAAACCTGGCGACTGCAAGGAGGTAATCATGTTTGATGAACTGGTGGATTCAGGCGAGAAAAAGAGAACGAATAAGCCGTGGACAGTAGTTCTCTCCGCCATAATTCAAACGGTGATCTTGGGCATTCTGGTGCTGATCCCTCTGATCTATACCGAAGCGCTGCCCAAGAGTCTAATCACCACCTTCCTGGTCGCGCCGGCGCCTCCGCCGCCTCCTCCGCCTCCGGCCCAGGCGATTGTCAAAATCGTAAAGCCGCAAGTACACCTGCTGCACAACGGCCAATTGACCACTCCCACAGTGATCCCCAAGAAAGTCATGATCATCAAGGAAGAGGCAGAACCGCCAGACATGGGCGCCGTAGGAGTTGTGGGCGGCGTGCCGGGCGGCATGGCCGGTGGATCTGTGGGCGGCGTGCTGGGCGGAATCATTGGTGGAGCGGGAAGTGGACCGCCACCTCCGCCGCCGAAGTCGAACAAGCCGCTGCGAGTGGGCGGAAACGTGATGGACGCGAAAAAGACCCGCAACGTGCTGCCGGTCTATCCGCAGATCGCCAAGACCGCGCACATCCAGGGCACCGTGATGTTGCATGCCATCATCGACAAGGATGGTTCGATCCAGGAGTTGCAATATCTTTCCGGGCCGCCGCTGCTGATGCGCGCCGCCATGGACGCGGTGCGCCAGTGGAAGTACTCGCCAACCCTGCTGAACGGCGAAGCGGTGCCGGTCGAAACGCAGATTCAAGTCATCTTTTCGTTAGGTGGCTAGACGAACGTTTGCTGCTGTTCTTGAGGAGTGGACGCGATGTTAGCCAACACTCTGCTGTTTCAGGAACAGAGCTTTAGCTGGGATTTCATGGGCATGTGGCGCACCATGGGTATCCCGGGGAAGCGTACCGTCATCGCCCTGTTGGTGATGGCGGCATGGTCGATCCGATACACGATTGACCACGCACTGAAGTTCAGTGCGGCACGCAAGTAACCCGCGTTTTGGGCGGCTAGTGAAGTTCGATTGCCCCCGTTTTGGATAGCGCGGAAACCGTTTTTTACGAGTGACGTCGGTGGAATTTATCTGCCGGCTTGAGTAGCAACGAATCTAGGAGGAGTGAACTCTATGTTAGCCAGCATTCTGCTATTTCAAGAAGCAAGCACGAGCTGGGACCTGGTGAGCATGTGGCACACCATGGGTATCCCAGCGAAGGGCGTCGTCATCATTCTGTTCGTGATGTCGGCATGGTCGGTAGGCATCATGATCGACCGCGCACTGATGTACAGTGCGGCCCGCAAGCAATCCCGCGTTTTCGTTCAGCAAGTGGCGGGAGCGCTGAAGGACAACAAGCTCGATGAAGCCATCTCGATCGCCGAGCGCAACAAGAAGAGCCATATCGCCAAGGTCGTCGCCACCGGACTTTCCGAGTTCCAGGCGGCTTCCGCTCAAGTGCCTGACGAAGAAGTGATCGAAGCGGCCAAGCGCGGCTTGGAGCGCTCGGTAGCGATCGTTCACGCCGAAATGAAGCGCGGCCTTTCCGGTCTGGCGACTATCGGTTCGACGGCGCCATTCGTTGGATTGTTCGGCACGGTGATGGGCATCATCAACGCGTTCAAGGGCATTTCCACCCAGAAGGCAACCGGGTTGTCCGCGGTCGCCGGCGGTATTTCGGAAGCCTTGGTAACCACCGCACTCGGTCTGCTCGTAGCGGTGCCCGCGGTGTGGACGTTTAACTACTTCACGAACAAAGTCGAAGCATTCGACGTCGAGATGGACAACTCCTCCATGGAGCTGATCAACTACTTCATCACGCGCCGAGGGAAGAAGTAACGTCATGGGCTACAAGCCAAAAGCACCTCCAGTAATGGCTACACCCAACGTGATTCCGATGGCGGATATCATGCTGGTGCTGTTGATCATCTTCATGGTTGTGACGCCGATGTTGCAGAAGGGCGTCTCCGTCGATATGGCCAAGGTGGATAATCCGCAGGATATGCAGGATGCGGATAAGGACGATGCGGTCCTGCTCGTTGTCACTCGTGACGAGACCGTCTACCTGGGTAAAGATAAGGTCCAACTCGACGAAATAACCAACAAGGTGAAGGACCTGATCGCCAACCGCATCGACAAGACCGTCTTCGTGCGCAGTGATGCGCGCGCCAAGTACGGCCAGGTCGTCAAGGTGGTGGATGAGGTTCGCGCTGCGGGCGTCGACAATCTGGGCTTGTTGACCGAAAAAGTGCAAAAGACCAGCGGTCCTCCGCCACCTCCTCCGGCGGGTGGACAGTAGGTCGTTGCATGGTCCACGCTCGGTAGTTGGTTTTGCCAGGGCGTAACACAGCAAGCCCATCGCGATGGTGATGGGCTTCGGTGACCGGGCGGCGGCTAGCCAGTCCCGGAAAGGCCGGACGCGGGATTATCCGGCCATCACGGTCATAATATTGGCGGCCAGACTCACGCCGCCGCAAGGAGCACTTCCATGGGAATGTCAGTTGGCGGGTCCAAAGGGGCGATGGCGGAGATGAACGTTGTGCCGCTCATCGACATCTTGCTGGTGCTGATCATCATCTTCATGGTCATCACCCCGACTACTCCGAAAGGTCTCGACGCCATCGTGCCGCAGCCCACGCCGCCGAACCAGAAGGAAAATCAGGACATCCTCGCGAAAACCATCGTGGTGCAGGTGACCGCGGGCGGAAAGGTTCTGATCAACCAGGACGAGACGTCTTGGGATCAGTTGGGCCCGCGGCTGGAAGATGTGTTCAAGCAGCGAGCCGACAAGATCGCTTTCGTGAAGGGCGATGACGCAGTGGAATTCATGGACGTGGCTAAAGCGATCGATATCATGCGCGGCGCCGGGATCGACAAAGTAGGCTTGATCACGGCAAAAGTGGAAGCCGGCCAGTAGTTAAGCCGCGCGAAAGGCGGCGCTCTCCGCTGGGCGACGCAACTGTGGCGGACGGTATCGGCAAAGCCGAGCCGGAAAACTGCCGCATATCAAGGAGACTCGGGATGAAGCGCAAGTCCCATATTTGCCTTTCTTTAGTCGTAGTGATGGCAGGGCTCGTCGTGGGAGTCGGCTGCGATCGTTTGAAGGCACGCGACCTGCTCAACAAGGGCGTCACCGCATACAAAGCCGGCGACTTCGACATCGCCATCGAGGACTTCAAGCAAGCGAAAACCCTCGATCCGGCCTTGACCAACGCGCGCCTGTATCTCGCCACCGCTTACTCCGGACGCTACATTCCCGGAGCTCCGTCCGACGAGAATGTGCGCCAAGGCCAGCAAGCCATCGAAGAGTACAAAGAGGTGCTCGCCAACGATCCCAATAACCTCACGGCGATCGACGGCATTGGCGCCATCATCTACAACATGGCCGGCGGCCCGCCCATCGACTTGGCGAAGTTCGCGGACGCCAAGTCTTATCAACAAAAGCACATCTCCATCCATCCTGACGATCCCGAACCCTACTACTGGATCGGCGTGATCGACTGGGCCATGGCCTATCGCACCAACAAGGATCTCCGTTCTTCTTCAAACCTGAAGTCCATCAAGAAGCAGATCGGCGAGAACGATTCCATGCCCCCGGCCCTGGCCACCGAATTTGCCGCCAAAGAGGGCGCCACGATTGACGAAGGCATCTCAAACCTGAAGATGGCCATCGATCGCCGGCCGGACTATGACGACGCTATGGCCTATCTGAACCTGATGTATCGCCAGAAGGCCGACACCGAAACTATGCCCCAAGCCCGCGACGCCGACCTTAAGATGGCCGATGACCTGATTGAGAAGGTCAAGGCCATCAAGCAGCATCGCTTGGATAATCCTCCTCCCTCTCCGACGAGCTAATCCTCGCGCTTCGCGGCGTTTAACATTTTCTTTCTCGGCCGGAACCCTCGGGTTCCGGCCGTTGTTCTTTGGCCACGTTTCCGGCGGGGATGTTCGTCTCCGGCCGGTTCGGATTAGAATAGGAGCAGGATGGAACCGGCGAGTAATTCGGCGATCACGCTGGCCGCCCGACGCAACATCGATTTGCGGTTCGTCGAGCTGATGGATAAGTTGCGCAAGAACCGGCCGGGGGATGATGTCGACTTACTCCGGCGGGCGTACGATTTTGCCGCTAAAGAGCACCACGATCAGACTCGCCTCTCCGGCGAACCCTACCTTTCGCATCCCTTGGAAGTCGCGCACGTGCTGGCGGACATGAAGCTGGACTCCACCACCTTGGCGGCCGCACTCCTCCACGATGTGGTGGAAGATACCAAGGTCTCCTCGGCAGGCATCGCCAGTGCCTTTGGTCCCGATGTGGCCCGGCTGGTCGAAGGCACTACCAAAATCAGCCGGCTCGATTTGCTGGCGCCAGAAGCGCGCCAGGCGGAAAACGTTCGCAAGATGCTCCTGGCCATGGTGGACGATGTCCGCGTAGTAATGCTCAAGCTCGCCGACCGTCTGCACAACATGCGTACGTTGGAGTTCCTGCCGGCTGACCGCCAGCAGCGCATTGCTCGCGAGACCCAGGATATCTATGCTCCCGTAGCCAACCGCCTGGGAATGGGGTTGATTCGCGGCGAGCTGGAAGACCTGGCGTTTCGTTATCTGGAGCCGGTCGCCTATCTGGAACTGCAAAAGAAAGTCGCCTCGAAGCAGAAGGTCCACGAAAAATTCATCACCGAAGTGCAGGACGTGATCCGCGGCAAGATGGTGGAGAACGGGATTCCGGCGGAAGTAGTGGGCCGCACCAAGCGGCTCTATTCGCTGCATGAAAAGATTTCCAAGCAGCAGAGGGCCCTGGACCAGGTATACGACCTGCTGGCGCTGCGCGTCATCACCGATACTGTCAAAAACTGTTACGCCGCCCTCGGCGTTATCCATCAGATCTGGCCTCCCGTTCCCGGGCGATTCAAAGACTACATTGCCATGCCTCGGCCCAACCTCTACCAGTCGCTGCACACCACCGTGATTCACTCCGGCCAGGCCTTCGAGGTGCAGATTCGCACCCAGGACATGCATCGCGTCGCCGAGCAAGGCGTGGCTGCGCACTGGCGTTACAAGGATGGCCGCGAGCGGGCCGGTGGCGACGATCAGCGAGTGGTCTGGATGCGCCAGCTGATCGAATGGGTGCAGGACATGGAAGAGCCCAGCGAATTTCTTTCCACTCTGCGTGTGGACCTGTATCCGGAAGAGGTCTACACATTTTCTCCCAAGGGCCGGGTGGTGGTTCTCCCGCGTGGTTCCACTCCCGTTGATTTCGCGTACGAGATTCATACCGAAGTAGGGCACCAGTGCATCGGCGCGAAAGTGAACCGGCAGATGGTGCCGTTGCGGCACGTCCTGGGCAACGGTGATGTGGTGGAGATTCTGTCGCAGAAGGGCCACCCGCCGAGCCGGGACTGGCTCACCTTCGTTCACACCTCCAAGGCGCGCAGCAAAATTCGGCAGTGGATCAACTTGCACGAACGCGAAGAAGCCACCGATGTTGGCCGGCGATTGCTGGAGCGCGAAGCGCGAAGCTGCGGCGTCAGCATCAAGAAAATCACCCCCGAGGATTGGGCGCGAGTGGCTTCTGAATACGGCTGCGGCCGTGCCGAGGACCTGTACGCCGATTTAGGGTACGGGAAGTGGTCGGCGCGACAGGTGCTGGCCAAGGCGGCCAAGGCGCCGTTGAGCGATCAGCCCGAGGAAAAGTCTCCCAAGCTCGTTTCGACCATGAAGCGCGTGCTCGGAATGGACGAAGGGAATATCATCGTGCGCGGCTACGACGGCCTGATGGTCCATCGTTCCAAGTGTTGCAATCCCATCCCCGGCGACGAAATCATTGGTTACGTCACCCGCGGCCGCGGCGTGGCGGTTCATAGTAAGTCCTGTCCCAACGTCCAAAAGCTGCTGTATGAAGCCGAGCGCCGCATCCCTGTGGAATGGGGCGGATCGCACGCGGCTACCTTCCCGGTGCATTTGCGAATCCGCACCGAAGATCGCACCGGCATGCTCGCAGCGATCACCGGCGTGATCAGCGATGCGGGCGCGAACATCCGGTCCTTTGAAAGCATCGGGGAAGGAACACGCGTGCGGATCGAAGTATCCTTGGACGTCCAGGATCGCAAGCAACTCGAGCGCATTCTGGTCCAACTTAAGAAGATCTCGGGAATTTTCGACATTGAACGCGCCTACAACGTCTAAACCTCCAAGCCGTGCGCCGCTCGGCGCGAACCGTGCCGGCGGTTTCCGCATCGAGCCGGTTGGACTGGTGTGGCTTGGAGCGCGCCGGCGAGTTGTCTTCATAGTGGCTATCACCGCGTTCTTCGCCGGCGGCTGTCAGAAGCTGCACCGCGTGGACACCACCCCGCTCGATCGAGCCGGAATGTCCTACAGCGCCATTCAAGATTTAAAAAGCCAGGGTTTGACCGACGCGGAGGTGTTGAGCGTCGCCAACGCGAAGATGGACGGCATCTCCGACCCCACTTGCGTCGAGTTGGTCCGCATCGCGCACAGCCGCCAACAGCCCTACAATTCCACCGAAATGGTTGCGGGTCTGCAGCAGGCGGGAATGAGCGAACCCAGCATCCTCGACCTAGCCCGCATGAACCAATTGGGTGTGGCGGCCGGCGAATTGCAGGCGATTCGTTTACTCGGCCTGCCCGACGGCGTCGTGTTGGAAATTGCCAAGGCCCACGCCGAGGGCAAGCCCGTCCTCTCCGGCGTATCGATCGCCAATATCATGAACACCGGCTTGAGCCGGCAAACGCTGCTTGAATTAATCCGCCGCCAGGTCCCGGATACCAGCGCCGCAGCGATCATCGCGATGAAGCGCCAGCACAAAACCGACGCCGAAGTACTTCGCCATTTTCCCGCCCGCGCGCCTGCGCGCTAGGTCGCCGCCTCGCGCTCGTGGGTCTTCCCTTGTGCTCGTTTTGACCCGGGAACCTGGGCCCGGTAGAATCTTCAGGCATTCCTATCCGGGAGGATCTTCGTGAAAGACATCATCGCTACGACCCACGCTCCACAGGCCATCGGACCGTATTCACAGGCCACCAAGGCCAACGGACTTATTTTTACTGCGGGGCAAATTGCACTCGTTCCAGCTACCGGCCAAGTGATTGAAGGCGGCATAGCGGCGCAGACCGAACGTGTGATGGAAAATCTGAAAGGAGTACTCGAAGCCGCAGGCTCCTCGTTGCACAAAGTGGTGAAGACCACGGTATTCCTGAAGGATATGGGAGATTTCGCAGCGATGAACGAAGTGTACGGCCGTTATTTCGCCGCCGCTCCGCCCGCTCGTTCCACCGTAGAAGTGGCGCGATTGCCTAAGGATGTGCGCGTGGAAATCGACGTTATCGCCATAGCCTGAAATTTCGGCAGGGCAGCGAAGATCGCTGGAGGAAATTCGGGGGAGACGGAATCTCGCTACAAGTTTTCTAAGCTGGAACGCCCACCCTCCCTGGAACTTGGGTAGGGTGGGCACCCGGAGAAGATCACGGCATCAAACTGCAGAACTAATTCCACACGGCCACCGCTAACTCGCCATGGCGGCCTGCAGTTCCTTTTCATCGATGTCGAAATTGGCATAAACATGCTGCACGTCGTCGTGATCTTCCAGCGCGTCGATCAGCCGCAGCATCTGCTGCGCCTGATTTCCGGTGAGCTTCACGTAATTCTGGGGTAGCCACGAGACCTCAGCGGATGCCGGCTGAATTCCAGCCGTCGTGAGCGCTTCGCGAACTTTTTCAAACGCCTCGACCGGCGTCACCACTTCCCAGGACGAACCGTCATCCTTCAAGTCGTCCGCTCCCGCGTCGAGCACAATGCCCATCATCTTCTCTTCGTCCGCCAAGTCCTTGGGAACTGAGATATCGCCCTTGCGCTGAAACATCCACCCAACCGCGCCGTTCTCGGCCAGGTTGCCGCCATTTTTCGAAAGCGCGTGGCGCAGTTCACCCACGGTGCGGTTGCGATTGCTGGTTACCACCGCCACCAACAATCCCACCCCGCCCGGACCGTAGCCTTCGAACATCACTTCGTCGAGCTGTTCGCCTTCGAGTCCGCCCACGCCGCGCTGGATAGCCCGCTCGATATTGTCATTGGGCATGTTCTCGTTCTTGGCGGAAAGGATGGCGGTGCGCAGGCGCGGATTGGAAGTAGCGTCCGCCCCGCCGCTGCGAGCGGCAATGGTCAACTCGCGAATCAGCTTGGTGAAAATCTTCCCGCGACGCGCGTCCGTCGCGGCCTTCTTGTGCTTGATTGTGGCCCACTTAGAGTGACCAGACATGGAATAGCCTCAAACGGGAAAGGTGGCAGGAGCCAAAACCCCACTCTTGCCCCGACAGTCTAGCACACGCCCCAAGCCCAAAGAAGGGCACTGGCGGCTTCGCAGCGCTAGGCGGGAGGGGGCGTAGGCCTGTCATTGCCGCCAGCGGGACACCGTGCGCTACGCATCCCAGCGACATACGACTTTTGTTTTGAGGTGGTAGCAACCTACCGCGAAGATGGAGCGAAGGGATTTCGGATTGTCAGTTGCCCGTCGATCGTCTGGCCATCATGAAGGTCTTCGGAATAGAGAACCGCGCAGCCGGCTTCGAGCGCAATGGCAACGACCAATGCGTCATAGATGTTGTAGCCGTGCTTCTGGGCAATCGTGATTGCCGCTTCGTGCCGTTCAATGGTGATGGGGAGCGGAGAAGGACCGAGAACTCGAAAAGCATCGAGCGCCGCCGTCACGTCCCTCCAGGGCATCAAGGCCTTCCGTCGAGCGACGCAGACAAAATCGTTCAAGATCTGCACGCTGAGTACCCCTCCCGATGCGAGGAGTTTCTCGGCTTGCGCGTTGCGCGGATCGGCCTCCGCCATAGCATATATCAGCACGATGGTATCGAAGAAAGCCTTAGCGCGCATTCGCCTCTATCCGGTCAAAGACGAATCCGGGAGGCAAAGGACGGCGAAGTGTGCGGAGTCGAGCTAGCGCGTCACGTTTGCTTTCATCGCGGGCAACTTCGAAGACCCGGTGACCAACGATTCGAATCTCGATCTGGTCGCCGTCTTTGAGAGCGAGCGCTTCAACCACTGCGGTTGGCAACCGCACCGCCAGGCTGTTGCCCCATTTCGATACCTGCATGTGGCTCTCCTAGATATACATGGAAATTTGTATATCTTATGGAGAGCATGCGCAACTCAAAGCATTCGCAGTCCACCTGTTTGCGACTTTCACTTTTCAGCGTTTTCACGGCTTGGGGACGTATGCGCTTCCCGCGAAGCTAAGCAGGATGCTGTGCCGATCTCTCCCAGCAGAAGCGGGCGATGGCCCAGTCTTCTTGGGCGCGGATCACCAGGATGCGCACGCGGGAGTTTTTCGCGGAAATGTCGGCGTCGACTGGCGATGCTTGGTTCTTCTCGGCATCGATCGATAGGCCTAGATAATCGAAGTTGGCGCAGGCGGCGGCGCGCACGTCAGGGGAACGTTCTCCAATTCCCGCGGTGAAGATTAGGGCGTCGACTCCTCCCAGCGCGGCGGCCATGGCGCCGATGCCGGTCCGCAGGCGATGAACGAAAATATCGAAGGCCAATCCAGCGCGGGCATTGCCGGACTTCCTCGCTTGCAAGATTTCCCGCATGTCGCTCGATATGCCGGAAATTCCCAAAAGGCCAGACTGCTCGTTCAAGAGATGGTCCATCTGATCGGCGCTGGTGCCTTGCTGGCGCATCAGGTAGGTGACGATCGCCGGATCGATCGATCCTGAGCGCGTGCCCATCATCAGGCCTTCGAGCGGGGTGAATCCCATGGTGGTGTCCACGCTGCGCCCGGCATCGATCGCGGCCAACGAGCAGCCGTTGCCCAGGTGGCACGAAACCAGTTTCAAGCCAGCGGCAGAATCGGACTTCAGCAGTTGCCCGGCCCGCTCGGCGCAGTATTGGTGATTGATTCCGTGGAAGCCGTAGCGCCGAATTCCGTCCTTTTCCCACCAGCTATGCGGACCGGGATAGACAGCGGCAGCCTGTGGCAGGAGGTGGTGGAAGGCGGTGTCAAACACCGCGACCTGCGGAACCGATCCAAGAATTTTTTCCACCACTTCGATCCCTTCCAGCTCTGCTTTGTTGTGCAGCGGCGCGAACGCGGCTAACTCCCGGATACCGCTCTTCACCGCGGTCGTGACGATTACCGGGTCGACGAACTTGCCGCCGCCATGCACGATGCGGTGACCCACCACCCCAATTTCCGAAAAGCTGTTCACCGCGGCTGCAGGGCCCTCGCGCAAGGAATTCAGCAAGTGCTCGAGCGCCTGGCGCCGCGATTCAATCGGCAGCGACTCTCTTCGCACCGCGCCCGAGACGTCCGCGATCTCCAGATTCGCCGTCCCTGCGCCGCCAGGCCCAGATCCGGACCATTCGATCTCCGCCGCCCACAGAGGCTTCGGCGCGAGTGCAGGCACCTTATCAGCGATTTCATAGACGCAGCATTTCTCGCTGCTCGATCCCGAGTTGAGAACCAGAATTTTCATCGTAGATTGTGGCGTTTGAACGCAGCACCGAGGTCCGCTGCTCCACTCCTAGTAAGGCCACTTCCAATCGCGGATTTCGGGCATGTCTTCGCCGAACTGGCAGATGTAGTTCTTGTGTTCCACGAGCTTGTCGCGAAGCATCTGCTGAAAATGGGCTCCGATCTTTTGCAGCCGCGGCACGGTTTCCACTACATTACGGGCCAGATGGTAGCGATCGAGTTCGTTCAGGACGGTCATGTCGAATGGCGTCGTGGTGGTTCCTTCCTCCTGAAATCCATGCACGTGGAAATTGTCGTGGTTGGTGCGTTTGTAGGTCAGCCGGTGAATCAGCATGGGATAGCCGTGATGCGCAAATATCACCGGCTTGTTGGTGGTGAACATGGAATCGAATTCCGCATCGGACAATCCGTGTGGATGTTTGGTGGAGGATTCCAGGGTCATCAGGTCGACCACGTTCACCACCCGGAGCTTGATGTCCGGGAAGTTCTTGCGCAGCAGGTCCACCGCCGCCAGCGCTTCGAGCGTGGGGACGTCGCCTGCACATCCGATCACCGCGTCGGGCTCGGCGCCCTGGTCGGTGCTGGCCCAGTCCCACACCCCGATTCCGTAGGTGCAGTGTTCAATCGCCTTTTCCATGCTCAGCCACTGCAGTTCGGGTTGTTTTCCGGCGACGATTACGTTGATGTAGTGCCGGCTGCGCAGGCAGTGATCGACCACCGAGAGAAGGGTGTTGGTGTCCGGCGGCAGGTAAATGCGCACGATTTCGGATTTCTTATTGGCGACGAGGTCGATGAAGCCCGGATCCTGATGGCTGAAGCCGTTGTGGTCCTGCCGCCACACATGGGACGACAACAAATAATTCAGCGAAGCGATCGGCCGCCGCCAGGGAATTCCCTTTGAGACGGTGAGCCATTTGGCATGCTGGTTGAACATCGAATCGACGATGTGGATAAACGCCTCGTAACAAGAAAACAGTCCATGCCGGCCAGTCAGCAAATATCCTTCCAGCCATCCCTGGCACATGTTCTCGCTCAACATCTCGATCACCCGGCCGTCCGGGCTTTCGTTTTCATCCACCGGCAAAATCGGTTCCATGAAAACCTTTCCGCTCACTTGATAGATCGCCTCGAGCCGGTTCGAAGCGGTCTCATCCGGCCCCACCACACGAAAGTTTTGATTCGGAAGATTCAGCTTCATCACATCGCGCAAAAAGCCGCCCAGTACTCGCGTTGCCTCGCCTATCGAAGTTCCAGGTTTTTTTACTTCCGCCGCATAGCTGCGAAAATCGGGCAGAACCAATTCCTTCAGCAGGATTCCGCCATTGGCATGGGGATTCGCTCCCAGCCGGCGCTCGCCTTTGGGCGCGAGCTCGGCGAGTTCCGGGATCAGCTTTCCGTCCGCATCGAAAAGTTCTTCCGGACGATAACTCCGCATCCATTCCTCTAATTGTTTGAGGTGCTTCGGATTCGTGAAAATGCCGTCGAGTGGAACCTGGTGCGCTCGCCACGTGCCTTCCACCGGCTTGCCGTCCACCACTTTCGGTCCCGTCCAGCCTTTCAGCGTGCGAAGGATCAGCACCGGCCATCGGGGCATGGATTGCGCCTTGCCGGTGCGGCGCGCGGTATCCTGGATCGAGCGGATTTCGAGAACGATCGCCTCCAGCATCGCAGCCATTCGCTGGTGCATGTCGAGCGGATCGCTGCCCTCCAGAAAGTAGGGTTTGTACCCGTAACCGGTGAACAGGTTAGTCAGTTCCTCGTCGTTCATCCGGCCTAGCACCGTAGGGTTGGCGATTTTCCATCCATTGAGGTGCAAGATCGGCAGCACCGCGCCGTCGCGAATCGGATTCAGGAACTTGTTGGAGTGCCAGCTAGTTGCCAGCGAGCCGGTCTCGGCTTCGCCGTCGCCCACCGTGCAAAAGACCAGCAGGTCGGGGTTGTCGAACGCAGCTCCATAGGCATGCGCCAGGGAGTAGCCCAATTCACCGCCTTCGTTGATCGATCCAGGCGTTTCCGGCGCCACGTGGCTGGGAATGCCGCCCGGGAACGAGAACTGCTTGAAAAGCCGCTGCATACCCCGGGCGTCCTGGCTGATCTCGGGATAGAGTTCGCTGTAGGTGCCCTCTAGGTACGTATTAGCGACGATTCCAGGCCCTCCATGGCCGGGCCCGGTGATGTTGATGGCATTCAGGCCAAGCTTGCAGATCAAGCGGTTAGCGTGGGCGTAGATGAAGTTCAGGCCGGGCGTGGTACCCCAGTGGCCCAAGAGTCGGGGTTTTACGTGCCGTAGCGTAAGTGGCTGGCGCAGCAGGGGGTTATCGAAAAGATAGATTTGGCCGACGGACAGGTAATTGGCAGCCCGCCAATAGGCATCAATCTTTCGAAGTTCGTCCGGCGAAAGCGGCCCCGGCGGGACCTTCGTGGCACTTGGAGCGGGCTTCTTTTTCAGGGGACTCATGATTTCTCCGGAAGAATACTCATCCTAGGAACGCGACCGCAGCGCCTTGAGTGCGCAGTCCGCGCTGGCTACAGGGTCGGGGCTCATCGGCAATCTGCACCCACCCTGATCTATAGAGCACTAAGTCTAGATTATGGCCTCAAATATGCAGGATTGTTACGGCGCTGTAAAAAAGTTGGCCTGTAGACTCGTCCCGAATTGCCTTTGACGTATCGGCGGTGCCCTGCACGTTGACATTTAGGACCATTTTCGCGGCCTCGGCTGTGGATTTCCGCCTGCAAAAGGTGCTAAATAGAGGATCTACACGGTTGCCTGCCCATGCGAACTATATGTAGCGCGCTCGGATGCAAGGTCGAAGTTCCCGCGGAACTGGAATCCGTCGGGAAGTGCATCATGCATTTCACCTTGGTCATCGAAGACGAGTGCGCCACCATGCGCCGCGAAGTTGCCCACCGCGCTTCGGATCAGGAACGCCAGGGCGAATTCGGGAACCGGATCGCCGATCGTGGCGAAGTACTGGTTCGCGTGGCTACCAGCGGCTACCCGATGACCGATGAAATTAAGGCCCGGGTCCTGAGTACTCTGCTCTCGCTTATGAATTGCCGGGAGAGCATCGGGCGCGCCGCCGATCGGGAAGCCACTCACCGGCGGTTTGGATGACTTGGTTATAGTTGGGTTGTTGATCCCGCCTGCCCTTCTCCCCTGATCATGTCCAGAGCTTCCGAACGCATTTTGGTTCCATGCATATTCGCAGATACTTCAACGGCCCTTCCGGTTCCAGCGCTCACTTTGACGTGACATCTGGTCAAGCCCAATACCTGCCGCAAAATTCTCCGCTTATGTTCCGATGTAACGCGCGTAAAGCGAGCGCGCGATGGCCGGGTCGCGGGTGCCCTTGAGAATGGCGCGGCCATTCGCGAACACGGTCATCTCGTATGGCGGGATTCGAAAGCGCAGCAGAAATTCGTTTCGTCGAATATCCGATGCGGACGCGGCGGTCAGCCGGCTGCCGAGTTCGCTGAGGTCGAGCCTCCGATTACGCTCATGAATCTGGACGGAATCACGGCCGCACATGGTGATGTGGGGCTGCGCCGCCGCATCGAGATAGCGGAATTCCCGCCGCACGCACGCCCGGCAAGTGGGATTGCGCGCCACGCCGATGGATTGGAGTCGTCCGGTCCACACATCGCAGGAGACCAGACGTCCGTGCAACGCATCGCGCCGTCCGGCCAGTATTTTTAGCGCTTCAGCCGCTTCAATCGACGCCACCACGCCAACGGCTGCGTTTAAAATTCCCGCCGTATCGCACGTTGCTTCCAGCCCCAGGCTGCTCCCTTGCTCCTCGCCCTCAAGCAGACATGCGAGGCATGCGGTTTCGCCCGGAATCACGGTCATGGTGACGCCGTAGCTGCCAACGGCGGCGGTGTAGATCCAAGGGACGCACAGGGAGACCGCGGCGTCGTTCACCAGCAGCCGGGTCTCGAAATTATCGGTGCCGTCGAGGATGAGTGGGAAGCCCGTGAGCAAGTCGGTAGCGTTATCGGGCGTGAGATCGGCAACAATGCCTTCGATATCGGCATCCGAATTAATCGCGCGGAGCCGGCGCTCCGCGGCTATTGCCTTGGGGAGCGATTCGCGGGCGTCGGATTCCTCGAACAGCACCTGGCGCTGCAGGTTCGAGGGTTCCACAAAGTCGCGATCCAGAATCCGCAGCCGGCCGATACCCGAACGAACCAGCAGATTTGCGACGGCCGTGCCGATGGCTCCGCAGCCGACCAGCACCGCGCTGGATTGGGAAAGGCGCTCCTGCCCATCCTGGCCGATGCCGTGGAAGAGGATTTGGCGCGAGTATTTGTCCAGGTTTTTGGGTTCCATGGCTCTGGCCCTAATCCATCATAACGTGAATCGACACAGAGGCCGCCGCGCCAATTGAACTCTGAATCCGCCGACGATATGCTAGCTTGCACCTCGCATCTAATATAAGCACGCATTCACAAGCCCCGACGTGGGCGTGGGCGTTACGCCCAGCGAAAATGGGTTAGACGGAGGGTTGTTATTCGAGGTCGAACGCTGCTGGCGCTGTTCGGTTGTTTCCTCGCGGCGATTCCCGCCGCCCGCGCACAGCAGATTTCCACCGGCCCGCTGGCCGCGTGGGAGGGCAAACGCATCGCCGTCATTCGAATCGTCGATGACGACGGCCAAGTGCTGCCGGACAAGCTCCCGCAAATTCCCCTGGAAGTGGGGAGTGCATTTAATTTCGCAGCGGAGCGCGAAAGCCTGCGTCGGCTCTATCACACCGGCCGTTATGCGGACATCCGCACCGACGCGGCAGAGATAACCGATGGATTGCGGCTGGACTTCGTGGTCGAGCTGAACTACTTCAACAATGTGATTCGCGTGGAAGGACTGAATGAGCCACCCAGCGAGGCTGCGGCGCTCGCGGCGATGCGTATCAATCTCGGTGAACCGTTTCGCGAAAGCGTGCTGAAGGAAGGCATCGCACGGCTGGAAGACGAGTTGCACACCGAAGGGCTTTATTTGGCCAGCGTCGACTACACCCTGGAGCCGCAACCAGATTCGCGCGGCATGGACATCGACGTTCACGTCACTCCTGGCGAACGCGCGCGCATCGGCGCCATCGCCCTGCACAATCAGACCAGCTTCACCGACGCGAAACTTCTCAAAGTGTCGCGCCTCAAGCCCGGCCGCACGCTGACGTCGGAACGGCTGGACCACTCCTCCACCCGTCTCAGGAAATATCTAGTGGGCCAGGGCCACTTTGGGGCCGACGCATCTTTGCGGGCCGGTGCTTACGATCCGCAGACCAATAAGGTTTCGCTGGTTTACGACGTGACTGCCGGGCCACGGGTGCGCATCGCGCTCACCGGCGCACGCATCAGTCAGGGCAAGTTGCGCCAGTTGCTGCCCATTTACGCCGAAGGCGCGGTCGACGAAGATTTGCTGCAGGAAGGGCGGAGAAACATCCGCGATTCGCTGCAAGGCGAAGGCTACTTCGACGCCGACGTAACCTTCACATCCACCGAAGATTCGGCGAAAGGCGAGCGCGTTATCACCTACAACGTGAATCGTGGCGACCAGCACAAGCTCGCCGGCGTAGGTTTCGACGGCAATCGCTACTTCAACGGCAAGCTGTTGGCCGAGCGCCTGGAGATACAGCCCGCATCTTTCGCGAATCGCGGGCGCTACAGCCAGAGGATGGTGAACGACGATCGCGACTCGATTCGCGATCTGTACATCGCCAACGGATTTCTGCAGGCGCAAGTGGCGGAGGACGTGAAGAACAATTATTCCGGCAAGAATGGCGACATATTTGTTCAGTTTCACGTTTTGGAGGGGCAGCAGACGCTGGTCGGGGCGTTGAAAATCGACGGCAACCACGCGTTCAGTGGAAAGGAGATCAGCGCGGTGATGGGGTCCACACCGGGCGAACCGTATTCGGAAGCAAACATCGCCAGCGATCGCAACAATGTGCTGGCTTTATATTTCAACGACGGCTATCCGGAGGCCCGGTTTGAAGAGCAGCAAAGCTCCGCAGCCGAGCCCAATCGAATCAATTTGACGTATCACATTACCGAAGGCGAGCAGATCCGCGTGGCGCGGGTGCTGTTAATCGGCTTCGAGCACGTCCGCCGCGGCACCGTATCCCGGCAAGTGGAATTGAAACCGCATGAGCCGCTGCGCGAGAGCGACGTGGCCGAAACCCAGCGGCATCTCTACAATCTGGGCGTCTTCAACCGGGTGGCCATCGCCCCTCAGAATCCTGCCGGCTCAGACCCGGACAAGACCATGCTGGTGGACGTCAACGAGGGCAGCCGCTACACCTTTGGATACGGATTCGGGTTTGAGGCGCAGCGCCTTTCCGGAACCAGCGCGAACCCTGCGGATACCTATCTGAATTTCAGTCCGCGCGGCTTGGTGGAAATCGGGGACAACGATTTCCTGGGCCGTGCGCAGTCGCTATCGCTGAAGGCGCGTGCCAGCACTCAGCAGTATCGCGGGGTATTGAGTTACGTGGTGCCGGACCTTGTAAATAATCCCAATTGGAGTCTGCAGCTTACTGGTTTTGCAGACAAGACCCAGGACGTGAATACCTTTACGTCCATACGCCTCGAGACTTCCCTGCAGTTTGACGAAAAGGTCTCGACCTCCAGCACCATCGTTTACCGCTATTTCTTTCGTCATGTCGAGGTCCCCGCCGATTCCCTGCACGTCGCGCCCGATGAGATACCGCTTTTCAGCCAGCCGACCAAGGTTTCCGGGTTTGGGCTCACTTGGGTGCGCGACCGCCGCGACAATCCGGTGGATGCTTCGCGGGGCATGTTCAATACCGTGGATACCGAACTGGCCTCCGAGTCGCTGGGGTCCAGCGCGAACTTCTACCGGGTTTTCTTTCAAAACTCTTCGTTCACTCCCTTCGGCAAATCATTCGTTTTTGCTCGCTCGGTGCGCTTCGGAATCGAGGAACCCTATAGCGGGACGGGCGAAGACAAAATTCCGCTTCCCGAGCGCTTTTTTGCCGGCGGCGCCACCACCATCCGCGGTTTTGGTTTGAATCAAGCGGGTCCTCGCGACCCGGTCACTGGCTTCCCCGTCGGAGGCCTGGCGGAGATGGTCTTCAACCAGGAGTTGCATTTCCCCACCAAGCTTCCGTTCATCGGAAACCGCGTGGGCGGGACCGTGTTTTACGATTTTGGCAACGTTTACTCGGATTGGAACCACATCACTTGGCGCAGCACACCTTCCTCGCCGACGAATCTCAATTATCTCTCGCACACAGTCGGAGCGGGGCTGCGCTACGGCACGCCGATCGGACCGGTACGCGTCGATTTCGGCTATCAGATCAGGCCGCCGCAGTTCCAATTCACGAACGCGACGACCATGCAACCGGAGCTTGAGCGGCTGACCCATTTCCAGTTCTTTTTCAACATTGGACCGATCTTCTGATGCCACGCCGGCTCACATTCCTGTTGGCGATAGCGGCTGCGGCGTGCGCGGCGCTTGTATCCTCAGGGCCGGTTGCGTCCGGGGCGACATTTCCGGAGCCCGCAGCGAGTCGGGCGCAGCAGAGTCCGCCGCTAGGTGCGCATGATGTGGTCAAGGGCAAGAGTCCGGGCGAGACGGACGCCACCGTGGTAGATGGGATTGTCGAGCGCATCGAGGACGACATCATCACCGAGAGTGAACTGCGCGAGCTCGAAGCGTTTCAGAAGCTGGTCACTGGCAATGCGATGAGTCGCGACGACGTGATTCGCGAACTCACCGATCAATGGATTATACGCAACGAGGCGAGCGTCAACCGGTTTCGCCAGCCGTCGCAGGAAGCGCAGGATCACGCCTTTCAAACCTTCTCCCAGCGATTCTCGTCTCCGGAGGAAATGCACGCGCGCATGGCGGAAGCCGGGCTCACCGAAGAGGCGCTGAAGCGCCTGTTGAACGAGCAGTTGCACCTATCGAGTTTTCTGGAAGTGAAGTTCCGTCCGGTGGCGCAAGTTACCGAAGATCAGATCGACGCTTATTACAGCGGAGAATTCGCCGCCGACTTGAAGAAGCGCGGTGAACCCGTTCCTCCCCGCGCGGACGTGGAAGATCAAATTCGCGAACTGCTCACCGAGCGAACAGTGACCGAGCGTTCCGAGCGGTGGCTGGAAGATACGCGCACCCGCCTGCACCTTGAGCTGCTGCCGTTTGCGGGTGGACAATGACCGGTGCCAAGGGACCGCGAAAAATCTGGCCGAAGCTGCTCCTGCTGCTGGTGGTTCTTACGCTAGGCGCAGTTTCGGTCGTGGTGGAGTCCGGGCTGATCGATCGGTGGACGCGGGTGATCCTGGTCCTGCAGCTGGAAAAACTCACTGGTACGCGCGTGGAAATCGGCGCATTCCATTTTCATATCCTGCGGCTGCGCGCAGAGATGGATAGCGTCACCATGCATGGCCGCGAGGAGAAAGGGCTGCCTCCGCTGTTCCATGCGGCGCGCGTCACCGCCGGAATTCGACTGCTGTCTTTCTTCGGGCGTCGATTCGCGCTCAGCGAGCTGGTGATCGATCACCCCGATATTTTCATCCGCATCGACCAGAACGAAGAAAGCAACATCCCCGCTCCCCGTGCTCCCACACCAGAAGGCTCCTGGCGCGGTCCCCTATTCGATCTGCAGATCGCACATCTGCGCCTCGAGAATGGTAGCTGCGTTTTCAACGACGTGCGCGTTCCTCTGGCGGTGGAGGCCAATAATTTTCAGTTTGGGCTCACCTACGCCGGTGGAAAAGTCGGCGGCAGCGGCGAAGCCTATGTCGGAACCGCGGCATGGAACCGAATGCTGCTGGTCACCCACCGCTACCTGCCGTTTCGTTCCGATGTTTCCCTCAAGTTCACTTTGACGCGCAGCGCGTTTTCGCTGGAGGAGCTGCGCTGGAAGCTGCCGCATTCCGAGGTGGACCTGCGCGCCGATCTGGCCTCCTTTGCGCGGCCCGACGATTGGAGTTTTCGCTACCGTGGCAAGCTTGCCCTGGACGATATCAACACGGTCATGCGCCAGCCGCAAAATCCAAACGGTGCAATCGATTTCACCGGCAACGCCCAGTATCAAGCGGGGCAATGGTCGGGCAACGGGCACTTCCGTGCCACCGGCGTGAATTTGCCGTACATGTGGTTCCATAGCAAGAATGTCGACGCCACCGGCGACTTCCAGTTGGCGCGGGATCATCTGGCGGTTCCGCAATTCGTGGTGCACGCCCTGGGTGGGTCACTGGCCGGGCGTCTGGAAGCTGATCTGCATACATGGCAATTCCACGCAGTGTCCCAGGGCCGGGGCATGAGCATTCCCGATGTGTTTGCTGCGGTCGATAACCCCAATTTCCCGATCCGAACGATCCACTGGTCCGGAAACCTGGATGTCGATTCCACTTCCACCTGGTCCGGCGGCTTCGAACATTTCCACTCTTTCGGCGAATCGCGCTGGTCGCCCAACGGCGCCTCGGCGCCCAACCAGGTTCCGGTGACGGCACGCATCGAATATGACTACGCCATGGATACTGAGGAGCTGACCTTGGCGCCCAGCGAAATCTCCACGCCCACCACGCAGATGGCTTTCCACGGCTTTCTCGGCGCCGACTCCGCCATCGAGCTTCACCTCGAGACGCAAAAACTGCAGGATTGGGACGACTTCATCAACATCCTGCGCGGCAGCGATGTGCCTCCCGAAATAATTACCGGGCAGGTCATCTGGGACGGCAAAATTCTGGGTCCGATTGTCTCCCCCGCGTTTGCCGGAAAATTTCACTCTACTCAACCCCGTTACTCCAGCTACCACTGGGACGATATGGCCGGCGAACTCAGCTACAACGCCAACGAGCTGAAAATTCCACAAGCGCACATCACCCGCGGGGCAGCCGCGGCGGATCTTGATTTGGAAATGCACTTCGATGATTGGAGCTTCTTGCCGGCCAGCCCATGGGCGCTGCACGGCAAGACCGACCGCGCTCCGGTGGACGACATACAAAAGCTTTTCGGCGTGGCCTACGCTTTCACCGGACTCGCCAGCGGAAATTTTGCGGTCAGCGGCACCCGCGCGGATCCGGTCTTCGCGGGCAATTTCGTGGTCGACGACGGCACGCTGCGCGGCCTGCAATTCACTCGCTTACGCGGAGACGTTGAGGCGCACACCGATGAGGTGAGCGTCTCCAACGGCCACCTCGACTTCGCCGGCGCGACCGTTGCCGGAGATATCAGCTACCGCTTCGCCGAACGCGATAGCACTTTCCATCTTACCGGCAACGACGTTCCCCTCGAGCGTATCCCCCGCATTCAAGCCTGGCCCATGCCGGTCGCTGGACTCTTGAGTTTCCAGGTGCAAGGCAGTGGCGCCCTGCTCGCGCCTTCATTGCAGGGAACGGTGCGTCTGGTGAATTTGCGCATGGGTTTGGAGGTGGAAGGGGATTTCACCGGCAAGCTCGCCGCCGACGGGCAAACGTTGTCGCTCGACGTCAACTCGCAATCGAGCAAATCCTCCCTGCAAGGGCACATCTCGCTGGGCCTGCATGGCGACTATCCCATCGCCGGGGACGTGAACATCGCGCAATTCGACCTGGATCCTTTCATCAGCGCCGGACTGCACCTGAAAAATCTCACCGGGCATAGCAGCGTGGACGCGCACTTTCGTTTGTCGGGCCCGCTGCGCCAGCCGGACAATATCGAGGCCGACGCCGAAATCTCTCGTGCCGCGTTTGACTACGAATACGTCAAGCTGCAAAACACCGGGCCGGTAAAGATCAGCTACCGCCGCAACGAGGTGCGCATCGATCAGGCCCACTTCAACGGTCCCTCAACCGATTTGCAGCTTGCCGGCTTGGTGCGTTTCAACCGCGATCGCCCGCTGGACCTGCATCTCTCCGGTTCCATCAACCTGCGCTTGCTGGTCGGCTTCTTTCCGGGGCTGGAAGCGAACGGCGCGGCGATGGTCAATGCGGCCATCTCCGGCACGATTTCTCGCCCGCGGATCACCGGCCGGTCCAGCGTCAGCGACGCCTCGGGCCACTACGAGGATTTTCCCACCGGCCTCAGTCACGTCACCGGCGAATTCCTGTTCGATACCGACCGGCTGATTTTCGACAACGTGACCGCCGAAGCGGGCGGCGGAAAGATTTCTCTCAGCGGTTCAGTGAATTACGGCACAGGTGAACTGGAATATCTGGTGAACGTCGCCGCGCCGCGTCTGCTAATTCGTTATCCCGAGGGTATGAGCTGGCTGGCCGGCGGTAACTTGCAGCTTTCGGGCACCGCGTCTGCTGGGGTGCTTTCCGGAAACGTTCAGGTCGAGCGAATGTTGCTCGGAGCCAAGATGGACCTGGCGACATTTTTCGCGTCGTCGTCGGAAACCTCTCGCGGATCGTCCACTTCATCGCCGTTCCTGCGGAATTTGCAGTTCGATATTTCCGGCACCACCACGCCTAGCGCGCGTCTGGAATGGGCCAGTGCTCACGTGGAAATCGACGGCGACGTGCGCTTGCGCGGCACCTGGGATCGCCCGCTGTTGCTGGGCCACATTCACCTGCTGAGCGGCGAAATGGTGTTTCGCGGCAACAATTACCGGGTCACCCGCGGCGACATCAATTTCTCCAATCCCTTCCGCCTGGATCCGGTGCTCAACGTGGAAGCCACCTCGCAAATCAGCCAGTACGAAGTAACCATCGATTTCACCGGACCGGCCAGCCGGCTCACCCTCTCTTACCGCTCCGATCCGCCCCTGCCGGATAGCGACATCGTCGCCTTGCTGGCCCTGGGCACCCCGGGAGAAGAGAGCGCGCTGCGCTCGTCCACATCCGGTTCCCAGAACTACGGCGCCACCGCATTGCTCTCGGAGGCGATTTCCAGCCAACTCGGCGGCAGAATCGAGCATTTATTCGGCATCAGCAATTTCCGCGTAGACCCATTCCTGGCAGGAACCACCACCGAGCAAAACGCCGCCGCCCGCGTAACCATCGAAAAGCAAATCACCAAGGACTTCCTGGTCACCTACAGCAGCAACGCTACCTCCCAGCAATACCAGGTAATCCAGGTGGAGTACACCGTCCGCCGCGACATCTCCATCCTGTTCCTCCGCGACCTGAACGGCACCTACAGCTTCACCGTCGAATTCAAAAAGCACATTAAGTAGCGCGGGTAATCCACTGTTCGTATTCGTCCGCCAGCCGGTAGCGCCGTGACTTCTTCGCCGGATCGGCGCGATCGACCCCTGCGGGAATTCAGCCGTTAAGTTGCGTTTAACGTGCCGTTATCGTGCCGATATATGGCGGGTTAAATTAGAAGTGTCCGTTGTATGCCGACGAAATTGGATTGCACAATACTTCAAGTAAGTTGTAGTATTGTGCCATGAGCCACCCACGCCGGGAAGCCGCCAAGCGCCTGTTTGATATCACCGAGGACCAGCAGGGATTTTTCACTGCCAAACAGGCTAAAGCAGCGGGTTATGCGGAGAACACTCATCCGTATCATGTTCACTCGGGCAATTGGATTCGCGAACATCGGGGAGTGTATCGGCTCGCCCATTTTCCTCGCACCGGCCGCCCTGATCTCATGCTCTGGTCGCTCTGGTCGAGAAACCGCGCCGACGCGGTGCAAGGCGTGTACAGCCATGAAACCGCGTTGAGCCTTTACGACCTCACGGATGTGATGCCAGCGAAAATCCACATGACGGTCCCGCTGAACTTTCGACGGAATAGCGCAATCCCGGGCGTGCTCATCCTTCACCGTGCGGATCTCTCCGAGAGCGATACCCATCGCAGGGACGGAGTTCGCCTAACCACACCTCTGCGAACCATACTTGACGTTCAGGCCGAACAATGTCTGCCAATCTCAATTCTGCGCCAAGCCGTCCGCGACGCTCTCAGCCGTGGTCTGATCCGGCAAAGTGAGGTTGCAAGCGCCGGGAATCAGCTGAGCAGCGACTGCACGCGCGAGTTCGCCCCATCGGTCATCGCGCCGTGAACTCCAAGCACTACGCTACCGCTGCTGCTTTTCGTATGGCGTTGGAAGATAGGCAAGCGCTGCAGGTCCGAACTCTCGCTGCGTGCGATGCCTTTGAGTCCTCGCCCGAATATTTCAGCCGATCCCAACTCGTCCGCTACCTGTGGTATTGAAAGGCGGCTACGCGATGGAGCTCCGAATCGGTGCCGCCCGCGCCACGAAAGATGTTGACCTCTCTTTGCGCAGCGCGTTTTTATCCAGCGATCTCGGCAAGGAGGAAAAAAACGACGTGGTTCTCGCAAAGCTACGCGAAGCGGCCGCTCTGGATAGCCGGGATTTCTTCGAGTTCGAAGTGGGTCAGTCGATCTTGAGCCTGGATGTAGCGCCGTACGGTGGCGCTCGATTTTCGATCGAAGGTCGCATGGACGGCAGAATATTTGCCAGGTTTCACGTCGACGTGGGGATTGCTGATGCCGTGATCGAGCCTTTGGAAGCGATCGAAGGGCGTAATTGGTTGCAGTTTGCGGATATCCCGAGCCCCTTGCTGTACATGATCTCCCGAGAACAGCAATTCTCTGAAAAGCTGCACGCCTACACACTTCCGCGAACGGCCGCTGTCAATACCCGTGTCAGAGACCTGGTGGACATGGTTCTCTTAATTCAATTTGGAACGATGGTTCATGAAAGAATTGGGGAAGGAATTCGGGTGACGTTTGACTGCAGAAAAACTCACAGCATGCCGAAGATTCTTGCAATGCCGCCCGCGGAATGGCAGAAACCGTACCGGAGACTCGCTGAGGAATGCGGACTTTTGCATGCAGTCGATGAAGGGTTTTCAATCTTGAACCGATATTTGACCGAACTTGGGCTCATCTAAACTTCTGCGCGAGCACCGGCGGATCCATGTGCGCGTCGAGGGCTCACTCGTAGCGCAGCGCGACCATCGGGTCCACCCGGGTGGCGCGGCGCGCGGGCACCCAGCCTGCCGCCATCGCGACCGCGGCTAGCAGCACCGTTAGCGCCAAGTACGTGGCGGGATCGGCGGAGCCGATCCCGAATAGTTCAGCGCGGATCAGGGGCGTGGTGGCTAGGGCTCCGACCACGCCGGCGGCTACGCCCAGCAGCGTCAGCAGCAGGCCTTGGCCCAGCACCAGCCGCAGCACGTTGCTCTCCTGTGCTCCCAGGGCCATGCGCACCCCGATCTCGTGAGTGCGTTGCTCCACCGAGTACGCCAGCACGCCGTACAGCCCCACCAGCGTGAGCAGCAGCGCCACTCCCGCAAAAATTCCCAGCATCAGGGTGATGAACTTATCCTGCTCCATGGAGCGGCCGACGTAATCGTCGAGGGTTCGAACCTCGTAGACCGGTACGGAGCGGTCGAGCGAGGCCACCGCGTCCTTCACCCCCGCAGCCAGGCTGGCCGCGCTGAGCGGGGTCCGCAGCACCAGGGTGAACCCGTCGAATGGAGTTTGCGTGGCGGGGACATAACACTCCAGCTGTGGATCGTCGCGTAACGATTGCAGCTTCACATTCCCCACCACTCCGACGATTTCGCGCATCAATGGTGGCTTGTCATCCACTGAGATGCCCGGCTGGATGTGCTGGCCCACCGTTTTTTCCCCCGGGAAAAATTTCTCGGCAAAGGCCTGGTTCACCACGGTCACCGGAGCGGAATCCAATAAATCGGTGGGTGCGAATGCGCGGCCCTGAAGAAGCGGAATCCTCATCGTCTGAAAATAATCGGTCGAGGCAGTGTAGAAGTTCGTGGCCGGTTCTTCCCCGGGCGCGACGGGATGGCCCTCGATTTGAAACGTAAAGCGCATCGCCTCGCCGCTGAAGGGCAAAGGGAAGACGGTGCTGGTCGAGGTAACTCCGGGGAGCGCACGAACCTTTGCCAGAGTCTGCTGTGCGAAATCGCTGAGGTTCTGGGGCTTGGGATATCGAGCATCCGCCAGGTCGATGTTCATGGCCACCACCCCATGAGCCTCGAAGCCGGGGCTGGCCCGCTGCAAGCGCAGCAGGCTCTGGATCATCAGTCCAGACCCGATGAGCAGCATCAGTGCGAGCGCCACCTCCAGCACCACCAAGGCGCTTCGCGTTCGTGCCGAGGCTTTGCTGGAGGTAGCGCTTCGGCCGCTTTCCTTCAGGCTGCCAGCGAAATCCCCACTACGAAAATGCAAGATCGGTGCCAGGCCGAAGATCACGCTGGTGAAAACTGAAATACAGAACGTGAACGCGAACACCCGGGCGTCAATTCCGGCTTCGGCAATCCGCGGCACATCGCGGGGACTGAACTCCACAATAGCGGAAGTAGCGAGCCACGCCAGGAAAAGTCCCACCACGCCGCTCAGCAGACCCAGGAGTAGGCTTTCCGTTAGAAGCTGCCGCGCGATTCGACCCCGGCTCGCGCCCAAAGATACCCGCAGCGCCATCTCCCTCTGCCGGGTGCTGGCGCGTGCCAGCAAGAGGTTGGCGACGTTCGCGCAGCCGATCAGCAGTACGAAACTGACCGCGGCCAGTAGCAGAATTAAGGCCGGGCGCGCGGAGCCGGTCAGCCGTTGGATCTCCGGCTCAATTTGAATTCCGCGATGCGCGTTGCTGGAGGGGTACTGGCGTGCGAGGTTCGCGGCGATAGTGCTGAGGTTGGCCTGCGCCTCGGCCGGGGTTACGCCGGGCTTCAGGCGGCCGATCAATTCCAGAAAATGGGCGCCGCGCTCTTCGGCGGTGGGTGTATTCCCAGGGCTTGGCATCAGCTCGGCCGCCATGGTCCTCCATAGGCTCGGCGCCTTGTACTGTAACGGGAACCGGAACGACGCGGGCATAACGCCCACTACCGTAACGCTGCGGCCATCGAGCTCCAGACTCTTGCCTACAATTTTCGGATCGCCCGCAAACCGGCTGCGCCAAAGCGTCTCGCTCAGAATCACCGGAAACGTGGTTGCGCCCGGCTTGTCCTCGTCCTCCAAAAAAACGCGGCCCAGTATGGGCTTCACGCCGAGTACCTGAAACAGGTTTGCGCTTCCCTCGACCACGGTGACGTGTTGGGCTTCGCCGTTGCTGGTCAGCGTGCCCGCGCCGGGACCGAATGCAGCGACAGAATCAAAGGTGTCATTGCGCGTCTTGTAATCGACGAAATCAGGATAGCTGGCAGCGGCCTTGGTTTGGTTGCGGGCGGGGTTGGTGCCCCAAATCGCGTATAAACGGTCGGGAGCCGAAAACGGAAGCGGCGCGATCAGCACCGCGTTCACTACGCCGAAAATAGCGGCGTTTGCTGCAATGCACAGCGCCAGCGTGATCACCGCGATGGCTGTAAATCCGGGACGCTGCCTCATCATGCGGGCTGCGTAGCGAATATCCTGGAAAAGCGTGCGCATCGATCCACCTCTTCGGGCCTGCTGGCAATGCGTGCGTCAAACGGCCCCCGGGGTTTCACTCCCCGAGATAACAATAGACAACGGCACGTTCGATGCCGCCTGCGCACAGCCCATAAGCTATTCAGATTCAGCGGATTATAGGTTCGCTGGCAGGAAGCCGGCAGGGCAGTTTGACCGCTTCTGGGAGCGCACGTGGCAAAATCGGACACCGTGAGGGGGAAGGATCGCTTGCCGTTGGTTTTTAGCGCCCCGCGCTAACGCTTGGACTTCTCCAGTTCTTCGATCAGCGCGGGAACAATCTCAAAGAGGTCGCCAACCACGCCGTAGTCCGCCACTTCGAAAATCGGGGCGTTGGCGTCTTTATTCACGGCAACGATCGTGCGCGAGCCTTTCATCCCTACTACGTGCTGGATCGCGCCGCTGATTCCCAACGCCAGGTAAAGCTTCGGTGCCACGGTTTGACCCGAGCTGCCGATTTGTCGATCCATCGGCAACCAGCCCTCATCGCAGATCGGCCGTGACGCGGAAAGCTCCGCGCCAAGCAGCGTGGCCAATTTCTGCGCGATGGCGATATTTTCGGGCGCTTTGATGCCGCGGCCCACCGAAACAAGAATGGGGGCCTGGGTGAGGTCAACGGCCTGCTTCGCTTCGCGGAATAACTCGCCTGGCTTGGTGCGAATTTGTTCCGGATTCAGCTCGACGGCCAGCGCGTTTACCGGTGCTTTGCTGCCGTCGGTGCGCGCGGCCGCCAGATCGCCGCGGAATGCTCCGGCCTGGAAGGTGGCGAGCCATGGCGCGGCGCCTTCGAATACCACGTCGGCGACGGTGCGGCCCTGAAACATCTGGCGCACAAAAATCAGTTTCCCGTTTTCGTGGCGATAGCCGATGCAGTCCCCGATCATGCCTTTCCCCAGCGAAGCCGCGAGCTTCGGAGCGAAATCGCGCACTTCGTAGGTGTGCGGCATCAGAACCAGGTCCGGCTTGGCCGTCTCGATAGCCTGGCGCAGCGCGATGGTGAAGCCATCCGGCGTGTAGTTTTCCAGTAGCGGGTGATCGATCGCCAGCACTTCATCGAGTTGGGAAGCGGCCAGTTCCTGCGCGAGAGCCGCGATATTTTTGCCGATGACTACCGCGGAGATGGAACCGCCGGTCTGTTGGGCGATCTGCTGCGCGGCCGTTAAAGTCTCAGAGCTGACCTTGTTCCACTTGGCATCGCGCTGCTCGGTGATTAGAAGTATTTTCATGATTGGAACGCAAAAACGAAACTATAAAACTCGCGCCTCGTGCCGTAGTTTTTCGATCAGCTTCGCTGCAATTTCTTTGGGCGAGCCGGTCAGGAACTCCGTTTTCTTCGACTTGTGTGGCACGTAGATCTTCTCGACGCGTTCGATCACCGTTTCCGGCACACCCAGGCTGGCGCGCGGCGTTGAGGCGATCTCTTTCTTTTTCGCCGCCATGATGCCTTTCAGCGTGGCATATCGCGGCTTGTTGATTCCCGACTGGATCGAAAGCACTGCGGGAAGTGGCAGCTCCACCCACTGGAACCAGCCCGCTTCGAGCTCGCGTTTGAGGCGCATCGACGCGCCCTGAACCTCGATTTGCATGATGATCGTCGCGTGCGGGCGGCCCAGTAATTCCGCCAGCAGTACCCCGGTCTGGCCGAAACCCTGATCGTCGCTTTGCAGGCCCGTTAAGATCAGATCGAAATTTTCTTTTTCCATCGCGGCGGCCAGGGATCGCGCGGCGGCCAGCGGGTCGAGGCGGTAAAATTGGTCGTCAACCACGTGGATGCCGCGGTCGGCGCCCTTGGCTAACGCTTCCTTGATGGTTTGCTTCATGCGCTCGGGGCCCATGGCGATGGCCACCACTTCGCCGCCGTGCTTTTCCTTCAGGCGCAAACCCTCTTCCAGCGCGAACGAGTCGGGCTCGTTGGTTTCAAAGCCGATATCGGATTCGCGAATCCAGACGGCGTCCGCAGCGATCGCCAGCGGTGCATCCTTGGCGGGAACCTGTTTGACGCAAACGCCGATCTTCAATGGCGTCTCCTTGGCGAGCGCACCCACCGCGAAAAGCTATTTTCCATCCCAGCGTTTGAAGATCAGCGATGCGTTGGTGCCGCCGAATCCAAACGAATTCGACAGCGCGTAGTTGACCGTCACTTTTCGCGCCTGGTTGGGAATGTAATCAAGGTCGCACGCCGGATCCGGCGTTTCGTAGTTGATCGTTGGCGGCAGAATCTGATCGCGAATCGCCAGTACGCTGATTCCCGCTTCCAGGCCGCCGGCTCCGCCCAGCAGATGCCCGGTCATTGATTTTGTAGAACCGATCGGCACTTTTTTTGCCCGGTCGCCAAAAACCTTCTTCAGCGCGGCAGTCTCGATCGCGTCGCCGATCGGCGTGGACGTTCCGTGGGCGTTGACGTAGTCGATGACGTCGGCGGTAACTTTTGCATCTTTCAGCGCGGCTTTGCTCACCCGATAGGCGCCGTCGCCACCCTCGGCCGGCTGGGTGATGTGGAAGGCGTCCGCGGACATGCCGTAACCCACCAGCTCCGCGATGATCTGCGCGCCGCGCTTCTCGGCAACCTCCAGCGCCTCCAGCACCAGCATCCCAGAGCCCTCCCCGACCACGAATCCGTCCCGATCGGCGTCAAATGGGCGGCTGGCCCGGGTGGGCTCATTATTCCGCGTCGAAAGCGCCCGCATGGCCGCGAAACCGCCCACTCCCATCGGAGTGATCGACGCTTCGGCTCCGCCGGCGATCATTACGTCGGCGTCACCGCGCTGAATTATCTTGAACGCATCCCCGATGGCGTGGGCGGAAGCTGAGCAGGCCGTCGCGGTGGCCGAATTGGGGCCGCGCGCCCCGTAGCGAATCGAAACGTGCCCGGCAGCCAGGTTGACGATCGAAGCCGGAATAAAAAATGGCGAAATTTTGCCGGGGCCGCCAGCCAGGTACTTTGAATGTTCGCGCTCGATGACGTCGAATCCCCCGATTCCCGACGCGATGTACACCCCGGCACGGTCCGACTCTTCCGGAGTGATTTTCAGCCCCGACATAGCTACCGCGAACTCAGACGCGGCGATCGCGAACTGAATGAACCGGCCCATCTTCTTGATTTCTTTTTTCTCGATCCAGTTCAGGGGGTCAAAATTGCGGACTTCACCGGCAATGCGGCAATCGAACGCTGCGGGATCAAATGCTGTGATCGGCCCGACGCCGCTGCGGCCGGCGACGAGATTTTGCCAGACCTCTTCGGTGCCGATACCGCACCCGCAAACCAAGCCCACTCCGGTGACAACGACTCGCCGGCTCAATTCCGATTATCTCCTGTCGGGGAACGTGCGGGCAGGTTACTTCTTTCCCGCGGTTTGCTTTTCGATGTATCCCACGGCGTCTTTCACCGTGGCGATTTTTTCGGCGTCTTCGTCGGGAATCTCGATGCTAAAAGACTCCTCAAACGCCATCACCAGTTCCACGGTGTCGAGCGAATCAGCGCCCAAGTCATCCACAAACGAAGCCGTCGGAGTCACTTCGCCCTCATCCACACCGAGCTGCTCAACGATGATCTGCTTTACTCGCTCTTCGACGCTGGCCATTCAGTATTCTCCTCGGATATTGGCTGCTTGCGCCGGCCACCTGGCGTACAGGCGCGTCAAATGCTTCCAATCAACTCGCCCATTCTAAGCGCCATGTCTGGGCTGGGTCAACTTCACAAAACCGCCAGGAATGTCTTAGTCGGAATCCGCCACGCCAATCTGGCTCAGGTGATGGTGCAGATGCGTAAGATAATCCGATGCTAAGAAACCCAGGGTCACTGGCTCGCCCCCACCGATGCGGCAAGCAGTCCCCAGTTTGGAAGCCGGCAACTGGGCCATCACATGAGCGAGGTAGCGATTGTAGGCAGCCCACAACGACACCAGCAGCGGCCAATCCGCGTCTTGTACCGCTTGCACGCGCACGCTCCCGTTCTGGTCGTAGCCCGGGAAATCCAAAGAAGCCTGCAGAGCAGCCCGGACGAATCGCTGATGATTATTCGATGCCGAGTCGATCAGATGCCCGATCACTTGCTTGCGCGACCAGCCGCCGGTGAGTATCGGTTCCGTACTTTCCGGTTCGCTGACCTCGCGAAGCCTCGGCTCCGCCATGTCTACCAGGCCCAATAGCCTCGTGCTCAGCGCTTCCGCTCGCATAGTCGCGGTGTTCATTGTATCCATCCGTTTGGCACGAATTCTACGCAGGACGCTCCCAAACCGGTTCCATCTTGGCGCATCGCTGAACCCGTGGCCGTTAGTTCCATGACGCCGCCGGGTGAAATGATTCCTGCCTTACCGAACCCTTAGCCCAAGTACATACCACCATTCACGTTCAATACGTGCCCAGTAATGTACGCTGCTTCGTCGCTGGCCAGAAAAACTATAGCCGACGCAATCTCTTCAGGCGTTCCCATCCGCCCTAGCGGGATGCGCCCGATGATCTGCTCTTTCACGCCGGCGGCCAGGGGATCGGTCATGGGGGTAGTGATAAACCCGGGAGCGATCGCATTCACGGTGATATTTCGCGATGACACTTCCAGCGCGATGGCGCGCGTCAATCCGATCAAGCCCGCTTTCGCCGAAACGTAGTTGGACTGCCCGGCGTTTCCGGTTTCCGCGACCACCGAAGTGACGTTGATGATACGCCCCGAGCGCTGCCGCACCATTCCACCGAGCGCCTGCTGAATGCATAGGTGCGCGCCGGTGAGGTTGGTGCGCAAAACGGTTTCCCAATCCTCCAATTTCATTCGCAGGGCCAGGCCATCGCGAGTGACCGCGGCGTTGTTGACTAGAATATCGAGCTTGCCGAAATGCGCGACGATTTGCGCGAACCCGGCCTTCACCTGCGCGGCGTCCGCCACGTCCATCGGAACCGCCAAAGCTTGTCCTCCGGAGGCTTCGATTTCCGCCACCAGCGCGCCCAGTTTTTCCAGATTGCGCGCCGCCACTGCTACCCGCGCACCGGCCCCAGCCAGAGCCAACGACGTGGCGCGGCCAATACCTTGCGAGGCGCCGGTAACGATAGCTACCTTGTCCGCAAGAGAGAACACCGCTTACGCCTCCGCCACTTCGGCTCGCGCCTGGGAGATCTTGTCGACCGTCTTCTGCAAGCTCGCGGAGTCTTCCACGTTTACGCAATGCACCGAGCGATCGATCTGCCGCAACAACCCCGCCAATACCTTTCCCGGACCCACTTCGACGAACATCGACACTCCGGATTCCACCATCTCGTGAATGGATTCCAGCCACCGCACCGGCGAGCACACCTGCCGGATCAACGCCTCTCGCGCTTCATCGCCGGTGGTGATCGCTTCGGCGTCCACGTTGGTGATCAGCGGAAACCTCAGCGGACCGAATACCGTCGCGCGCAGGTCTTTGGCCAGCCGACCCTGTGCCGGGGCCATCATATCGCAATGGAACGGCGCGGAAACCGGCAGCATCACCGCGCGCTTGGCGCCGTTTTGCGATGCGATCTCCACCGCCCGCTTCACCGCCGCGGCTTGCCCGGATATTACCGTTTGCTCCGGCGAATTCATGTTGGCGGGCACCACAATTCCGCCGTCCGCCGCTTTCTTGCAGATGTCCGCCACTTCGGCCGGCGCCAAACCCAGAATCGCAGCCATCGCTCCGTCGCCGGTCGGCACGGCCTCCTGCATGTACTTGCCGCGATGGTGCACCAACTTCACCGCGTCGGAAAGCTTCAATGCGCCCGCCGCTACTAGCGCCGAATATTCACCCAAACTGTGTCCGGCGACGAAGTCCGCGGTGATGCCGTGCTCCGCAAGGGCGCGGTAGGCTGCCACTGAAACCGTCAGAATGGCCGGCTGCGTGTACGCGGTTTGCTTCAGCTCGTCGTCCGAGCCTTCGAAACAGATTTTCGAAATCGAAAAGCCGAGCGCCGCGTCCGCCTCTTCGAATACGGATCGCGCCACCGGATAGTGGTCCGCCAAGTCTTTGCCCATTCCCGAATATTGCGAAGCCTGTCCGGGGAAAATAAACGCGAGCTTGCCCATGGATTTGTCCAGTTCTTGCGAGGGAATTCCGCAAAATTCGTTTTCCGCGCGATTGCGCGGTCTTCAATCAATAATCATGAAATTCGCGGGGGGATCCGGATCACCCGGCTCCCTTCGGTTAGCCGCTCTTTACCCGCGTCGCGGCGGCAGCGGACAACTCCTGCTCGATGGTTTCGTTCACCTTGGACCGAGTCATGTCCTGGGCCACGCGGATCGCGTTCTTGATCTCCCGCGCGTCCGAACGGCCGTGTCCGATCACCGTAATTCCGCGGACGCCCAGCAGCGGCGCACCGCCCGCTTCGGAGTAATCGATATTCTTACGCACCTTCTGAAGCGCCTTGCGGATCAGCAGGTACCCCAACTTCGAGCGCAGGCTGCTTTCCAGCGCCGTCTTCACCATGCCCCGCACATGGTCCACCAGCCCTTCGCTCACCTTCAACGCGATGTTTCCGATAAACCCATCGCAGACGATCACGTCCGCGTTGCCGGAAAAAACGTCGCGCCCTTCCACGTTGCCGACGAAATTCAGGTTGGTGCGCTTCAGCAATTCAGCCGCCTCGCGGGTCAATTCGTTGCCCTTCATCTCTTCTTCACCAATGGATAAGAGCGCCACCCGTGGTTTTGGCGTCCCAAAAATCGCGCGGTAGTAAATTTCGCCCATCACCGCGAACTGCTCGATCTGCTCGGCCTTGGAATCTACGTTGGCCCCGACGTCGAGAATGATCGACATCGATCCTTTGGACGTGGGAAACGGAGCTGCCAGCGCCGGCCGATCGACCGATGCCAGGGTGCCCAATCCGAAGCGGGCAATGGTCATCACCGCGCCGGTATTCCCTGCGCTCACCAGAGCGTCGGCCTGGCCGGCCTTCACCATCTTCGCCGCGACGTGCACCGAACTGTCGCGCTTCTTGCGAAACGCCTGGGACGGTGTATCGGTCATGGTGATTACTTCGCTGGCCGCGGCAACGTCAATCGCCAGGCCCTGGGTGCGATGGCGGGCCAACTCTTTTCGGATCGGTTCTTCCAGGCCCACCAGGACCACGCGGACGCCTAGCTCCCGCGCGGCAAGCACGGCGCCTTCGACTTCGGTGCGAGGCGCACAATCTCCCCCCATGGCGTCGAGAGCAACAGTGATCATCTGGAGCACCCAATCAGGCAGGTTGGACCGCGAAAAACTTAGGCCGTTCAGGCCCTGGTGTCAACCACTTCTCGGCCTTTGTATTGGCCGCACTTGGGGCAGGCGCGGTGGGGCAGCTTCTGCTCGTGGCAGTTGGGGCATTCGGAAAGCGATTTGGCCGTCAAAAAATCGTGAGCACGCCGCTTGCTGGTGCGTGCCTTCGAATGACGCCGTTTTGGATTGGGCATTGAACTACTCCTCGCAAGTGCGCACAAGTCTCCGCTTGAGCGCTAAATGAAACGACTAGTTTAGCGTCTTATTGTTTTTTTAACCAGTCCTGCTTGAGGCGGCCTAGCGGGGTGGATCGGGAGTCGACCGAGTGGGTCTCACAGCGGCACTCATCGTGATTCAGGTTGGCGCCGCACTGGGTGCATAGACCGCGGCAATCGCTGCGGCAAATCACCTTCATGGGCAGAGCCAGATTCACCTGTTCCGCGAGGACATCGGCGAGGAACAGGCCATCCCCTTCGAAGAATCCGATTTCGGTGTCGTCCAGATTCAGACGGGCGTCCTCGTCGTCGCTCGGGAGCGCGGTGGTCCGGCGGTAGAACAGGTCGATGTCTTTGCTGATCTCTTCCATCACTGTATCGAGGCATCGTGCGCACACCAGTTCCAGGCGGGTGTGAATCGTGCCGTGAATTCGAATCTGGTCATCCACCAATTCCGCGGTCGCGCGCACTTCCAGCGGCTCTACCTGCCGGAAATCGTTGGAGTGAAAATCCAGGGTCCCCGGCGTGTAGCTTTTGCGGATTGGTATCTTGTGAAGAGCGAGTTCGTGGACGTCGATAAACATGGACAATTTCCCGGCCTTTGAGCGAAAAACCATTATAAGGCTGGGCGAATTTGTGTCAAGAAAAGGCGGAGAATTCGCGGATCAAGGTGACACCAATACGGCAATTGCACGTCTCGAACTGAGATTCAAATCCGCGTTCGCAGTGGCGCTCCGGCTTGTTCGCGGTACTGGCGGAGCAGAAAATCATCGGTCATCCCGGCGATGTAATCGCACACAACTCGATGTGCCGGCTGATGTTGCGAGAGCTGGGCGTAGTAAGCAGGCATGCGCGCCGGGTCGTCTAGATACTGCGCAAAGAGAGCGTCCAGGGCAGCAATCGACTCGCTCCGGTCTTCTACGATCGTCTCATTTGAATACAGCCGCTGCATCAGGAATTGTTTCACGGTGGCATTTTGCCGGGCGGCTTGGGGCGAAAAGCCGGCCAACCGCACTGGGTGTTCGCGCACCTCTTGTACGCTGCTTACCCCGCTGGATACCACCAGGCTTCGTGTACTTTCGATTAAGTCGGTAGCCAGATAATCGAGCAATTGCTTCAGGGCTTCATTGAATTTCAGCTTCTTACGGCCCTCGGGATGGGCGCGATCAATCGCCTCATACAGCTGGCCGAACAAGGGTGCTTCGCTGCACAAAATGTCCAGATCGATCAGGCGCGCTTCGAAGCCGTCGTCCAGGTCGGCGGTGTTGTAGGCGACTTCATCCACGAGATCGATCAATTGCGATTCGAGCGGCGGCCGCAGGTCCAGCAGGAACTCCGCCAGTTGGGGGAATTCCTGGGCAGAATAATCGCGCGAATGCTTGATAATTCCTTCGCGAACCTCGAAGGTCAGATTGATCCCCGGAAAATCCAGGTAGCGCTGTTCGAAGTGGTCCACGATGCGCAAAGCGTGCAAATTGTGGTCGAATCGCTCGCCGTATTCGCGCATTCGCTCGTCCAGCTTGCGCTCGCCGGCGTGGCCAAACGGGGGATGACCGATATCGTGGACTAGCGCGAGCGCCTCGGCCAGATCGGAATTCAGGTCCAGGGCGCCCGCCACGGTGCGGGCAATCTGCGCCACTTCCAAGGTATGGGTAAGCCGATTGCGGAAATGATCGGAGTGGCGCTTGGTGAATACCTGGGTCTTGGCTTCCAGGCGACGGAAGGCGCGGGAATGGATAACGCGGTCGCGGTCGCGCGCGTATTCATTGCGGTAGCGATGCGCGGACTGCGGGAACCGGCGGCCGCGAGTGTGCCGAACGTCCATCGCATACGGTGCCAGCGCCATCAAAGGCATTCTAGCGGTAGAAGAGAGATTCACGTTATCGCTTTTCTGCAGCGCAGCGACGCGAGATCTTCACAGTTTTGCGCGGTTCGTCATGTGCGAGGCGGTGCATTTTTCCGCCAAGTGCATCAATTCGGAAACTGTATGTCCTTTAGAATCAGAGACATTAAATCCATGATCCTTACGGTCGTCGCGATTCAAAAAATTATGTCGCGCCAGCTCGTTCCGAAGAAAATTGCGTCGCTATATGGATTTGCGGACTACGGTGGGGCCGCTATGGCAGGGCCGCGACCTCCTCACTGGCAACGTAGCACGCCGGGGCAAGCGAGAGTAGAGATCACTTCGGTGTAGATCGGAGCGACGCACGGAATCGCGCGGGCGGCTGGTAAGCTGGAATTAGCTCTTGCCGGCGGGGAGCAGTGCTAGTTCCTGGTCGGCTTGTTCGGCTGCGCGCGTGTCTGGGAATTCTGTCTTGATTTGGTTGTAGAGCTTCACCGCTTGCGACGGGTCGGGCGGGGTGGCTTGGCGGTAGTGCTCCGCGAGCGACAACATGACGACCGGCTTGGGGACCAGGATGGAAGGCTTAGCCAGCAGCTCCTGATACAGCTTCACCGCGTCTGCGCCTTTTCCGGTGCGGTCGTCAATCTGGGCGATCTCGTTTTTTGCCAGCGCGACGAATTCTTCGCTGCTACTGCTGGTGAGCCCTTCCAGCCATTTCTTCGCTTCCATGTCTTGACCAATTCGCTCCAGGCTGAGCGCCGCGTAGTAGTGGGAGAGTTCGCCGGGGCGGGTGTGCGGATAAGTCGCAGCAACGTCGCCGAATTTCGTGCTAGCGTCAATGAACTTCACTCCCGCGTTCATGTAAGTCGGTTCGCCTGGCTCGACGGGATCTCCCGGTTTCATGATGCGCGCTTGAAAAATCTTCATGGCGTCATCAAAAGCGGCGGAGGCCTTGACGGTCTGGCGCTCGGTGTAGATCTTCCAGCCGCCTATGGCTAGCGCGACCACCACGATCACGCCGATGACCAGTGCGGCTGTCTTCTGGTGGGACAGAACGCCTTCGACGCCCTGCGCCAAAGTGTCATGAATCTCGTCTGTCTTTAATTCCTTACGCGACATGTGTCGAACCACGTGTTGCTCCTGACGCTTCAGTTTTTAGAATGCCATGCTATCACAATCACCATAGCGGTTGGCTCCGGCCCGACGCCGGAAGTTTCCTGTTGGACCATAGCACTCCGTTCAGGATCGCCGGCGAATGTACAGCGATTGCCACCAGCGCGAACCGCCGGGCGCGACTATTATCAGCCTCTCGCGGCAACGAGAAACATCTCATCTACTCGGGTACGATCAGCACTTTCAGGCCCAACACACCTAAGACGGATCCCACCGTGCTCAGGGTGGGATTACCTTTCTTCGACAGTGTTCGATAGAGATTCTCTCGATTTACCTTCGCTTGAGCCGCGACTTTGGCGATACCTTTTCGGGCCTCAGCCACGTCTCGAAGAGCAACCAGAAACGCTTCCTGCGAGTCGGCAAACGCGGTAGACAGATACTGCGCGGCGAAGGCGCGATCATCGCGCAGGTCGGCGAGCAAATCTGCTTTGTAATCTACGTTCCTTCGCATGTTGTTTTGTTCGCTCCTTATAGTCCTTCCAAAAAATCGAGCTGTCCGGATATCGAAATCCAGGGTGGACTTGTCGCCACCCCAGCGGAGAATTACTTCGTCTCCGTCAATTCCGTAATAGATTCGGTAACCAGGGCCTATATCGATTCTGGACTCAACCGCGCCGGTACCTACCGAACGCGAATCCGAAAAATTACCGCCCCGGAGTCTCGCGACGCGTGCCGCAATTGCCGCTCGGACCTTCGCATCCGAAAATCCGTCGCGCCACTGGCCAAATGGCGCGGGACGCCCCAGCGGCAGGTAGTACTTCACACTTCGTTCGCGCGATTCCAAGCAACGCTCACACCGTGTTGCATTGTAGCTTATTAGCTACAAGCCTAGATTATCACCGGTTCAATACTCTGTAAAGGAACCGTCTCTGGTGGCGTTTATCTGGAAACCCAAGCCAGGCCGTCGGGCTCGTTGCCGGTGGCGATTGTACCGGTAATTTGCAGGGTGGTTAGGTCCACTACCACAACCTTGTTATCCGGGCTGACGGCAACGAAGGCGCGGCGGCCTCCCGGTTCCATCACAATACCTGCGGCGCCGCGGCCAACGTCGATGCGTTTGATTTCTTTGCGTGAGGCGACATCCATAACCACCAGCGGGCCGGCCAGATCGGATATCAATACTTTCGCTCCGTCGAGTGTGAACTTCAGGCGATTGGCCATTTTCCAAGGGACACTTAGGGTGTCCGCGACCGTCTTGCTGGCGACGTCGATAATCGAAACGCTGGAGCTGTGAGCGTTGGCTGCCCAGATTTCCTTGCCACCCGGCGCGGCATCGAAGCCTTCGGGGCCCTTGCCAATATGCACCACTGACTCATGCCACGCTTTTTGAGGTCCGCCGGGAGGCGCCCCCGGTGGCGGTCCGGCGTTGCCCGCTCCGCCCTGCCCGGGCGGCGGCCCGAAGGGATTCGCGTCCAAGGTCTGCTCGATGATGCTGATGGAATCGGAGCTAACGTTGGAAGTGAAAATGTGTTCGAGGTCTGGCTCCACGAAAATCATGTGGGTGCGGTCCTGCCCGGTGCCGAGAATCCAGTCGATGCGCTGAGTTGCGGGATCGTACCTGGCGATCACTTTGTTGGTCTCCGCCGTGAAATAGAGTTTGCCTCCGGCGAAGGCAAGGCCGTGGGCCCCGTGCAGCGCGCCCAAGTCGATGGGCGGCAGCGGCTTGCGAGCCGCGAGATCGATTACCGAGATGGTGTTGAGGCGGCTCTGGGGGCCTCCGTAGTTCGAAGCGTAGGCAAATTTGCCGTCGGGCGAAGCGACTACTTCGTGCGGATCTTCGCCGGCCGGCACGCGGGCCAGAATCTGCAGGCTGGCGGGGTCGACGATCGCCAGCGAGCGGTCGCGTTTCTCCAGGATCAGCAAGGTGGCAGACCCGGTTTGCGCCGCCACCACGAATGCCGCCGCGAGCGCACAGACCACCACCGCCAGTTGAGTGAGAATTGTCATTTGCTTCCGATTTACGTAATTCATTGGGTTCTCCTGGTTCGAGACTCGAAGGAATCATAAATGAGGAACCGGTGCGGTGGTGAGCAAAAGCTGAATCACCCGGCAGGGACCGGGAAACGGCCAGCGGGACGGACCGCAGACACCAATCGATGGCAGCGGCGTGCAGACACACGGTTCTCTTGCTGGCTGTCTAGGCAGGCCCTGCGAAGATGGCGGACCCGCCCGCCGCCTATGGGGCCCAGCGGCGGGCCGGTCCGGAGACGAGCCTAAACCTTCGTTACGTTCTCGGCCTGGAAGCCCTTGGGTCCTTGTTTGACCTCAAACTCCACAAGCTGGCCTTCGTTCAGTGATTTGTATCCGTCCATCTCGATGGCAGAGAAATGTACGAACACGTCCTCACCCGACTGGCGCTGAATGAATCCATAGCCCTTCGAAGCATTAAACCACTTCACCACACCTTGTTCTCTGGCCAACTATGCACTCCTTCTCGGCGATTTCCCCCGGTCGTGTAACGCCAGTCGGCCCATCCCCAGGCTTGGAGGGTAGGACCAATTTCCACAGGACTACACGACCAATTTTCGAGCGGATTCTTGCACAAAGTGAAATGCGTGTCCAGAGTTTAAGGCTGTGGAATCAGGGCAGTAAGGAAGGGCAAGGGAGGCGTGGAATGGGAAGAACATAGGAGCGCTGGCGTACATAATCAGTATAAGTACGGATGGTGTAGAGGTTTTGTCAACCCAGACTCCAAAACGATCAGCTTCCGGCTGATTTCCTGCCGCGTAGATACATACGTTCCTGGGGGGTGTTGAACGGCCAGCGCGGGCCAAGGTAAGATGGAACGGTGGATTTTGTGAGCAAACGAGCTGCGAAGAAAACGACTGAAAAGCCGGGCCAACGCGACGAATTGCGTTCCGAATACGATCTGTCCAAATTGAAAGGGCCGGTTCGCGGCAAATACCTCAAGAGCTATCGAGAGAAGACAAGTCTCGTGCTGCTCCCTCCAGATGTGGCTCTGTATTTTCCGGACGCTGAAGCGGTGAACTCGGCGCTGCGGGCCTTGATCCGCTCCGGGAAGCGGACGCACCGCCGTTCCCGTTGAGAGCACAGACTTAATCCATAGGATTCACTGCTAAAATGTCGCTGTGAACAACCCATCCGCGGCCATCGAACGTGAGCGCCTGGACGCTGACGTTCTAATTGTTGGCGCCGGGCCTGGCGGCCTGGCCTGCGCATTGCATCTGGCAAAACTGATCGGGCAGCACACCCAGGCGGGACGCACCCCTGCGCTTTCTACCGACAATATCTACGTGCTGGAAAAAGCGCGCGAGCTAGGCGCGCATCAACTTTCCGGCGCGATCATGGATCCCTGCGCGCTGCGCGAACTGGTTCCCGACTTTGAAAAATCGGCGCCGCTGGATACGCCGGTGACCGGCGATGCGGCGTATTACCTGACGGCGAAAAGCGCGTGGAAGCTCCCGATCACGCCGCCGCCGCTGGCCAACCACGGAAATTACGTGGTGTCGCTCAACAAGATGGTGAAGTGGCTGGGCGGGCTGGTAGAAAAAACCGGGGTGAACGTGTTCACGCAGTTCGCCGCGGCCAGCCCGATTATCGAAAACGGCGGAATCGCCGGGGTGATCACCGACGACAAGGGTGTGGATAAGAACGGCAAGCCCAAAGACAATTTCACGCCGGGCTATGAATTGCGCGCGCGTGTTACGGTGCTGGCCGAGGGTCCGCGGGGCTCGATCACCAAGAAAGTAGTGGAGGCGCTGCACCTCGATAATATTAATCCGCAGGATTATTCCATCGGCATCAAAGAACTATGGGAAGTGCCGCCGGGCCGCATCGATACGGGCTTCGTGGCGCACACCATGGGCTGGCCGGTGGATTCCAGCAAGTATGGCGGCGGCTGGATGTACGGCATGCGCGACAACCGCGTATCGATTGGGCTGGTGATTGGTCTGGAATATCACGATCCGCTGTTCGATCCGCACGCTGCGTTTCAAACGATGAAGACCCATCCGTTCTTTCGCCGCGTCCTCGAGGGCGGAAAGATGATCCGCTACGGCGCCAAGACAGTTCCGGCCGGCGGATGGTACGCGATCCCGCGAACGTACATGGACGGCGCGCTGATCGTCGGCGACTCGGCGGGCTTTCTCAACGCGCAGCGGCTGAAGGGAATTCATACCGCGATCAAGACGGGCATGCTGGCCGCGGAAACGATTTACGAAGCGCTGTGCGCCGGAGATACTTCGGCGAAGACGCTGTCATCTTTCGCTGCGAAAGTGGAAGCGAGTTGGATCAAGAAAGAGCTGTGGGTGGTGAGGAATTTTCATCAGTCGTTTCGCGGCGGATTCTGGAAAGGAATGGCGCACACCGCGCTGCAATTTATTACCGGCGGCCGTGGATGGACCGATCCGATGCTGGTGAAGCCCGGCTACCAGCAATATCACAAACTGGATCGCGAGCTAACGCTGGTGGATCAGAGCACACGATTCAAGGGCGACGGCCAATTGACATTCGATCGCCTCACCGACGTCTATCATTCCGGGACGCGGCATGAGGAAGACCAGCCATGCCATCTAGTGGTACTCGAACCGAATATCTGCATCGATCGCTGCGTGCGCGAGTACGGGAATCCTTGCCAGTATTTTTGTCCTGCGGCGGTTTATGAGATGACCATGGAGAAGGGCGCGCCACGGTTGAAGATCAACGCGTCGAACTGCGTACATTGCAAGACCTGCGACATTGCGGACCCGTACCAGATTATTGACTGGATTCCGCCCGAAGGTGGAGGCGGACCGAACTACGAAGGAATGTAGACGTTAGCACGCGGCGCAGAAAAGCAACGGCAGAGTCAAAATCTCCGCACGTAAACCTCGTCAGGGCGTCCACCACGAAGTCCAAAAGAGAAAGTCAAAGCGCCCCGGCTCCCAAAACCAGGCAGGATGGGCTCACCGAAAACCATAAACGGGCAGAATCGTAAAACTGCGGGAGCGTGGAAACCTATGGATTTTGCTGTGGGTTCGGCTCTTTTGCTGGCTCGCCGACGAACAGGCCTTTCATTCTGGACCAGAAACCGTGGCGCCTCGCGCTTGTTTTTTTGCCAGTGCTTCCGGCTAGCGGCGCCTGCGAAGGCGACCTGCCGTTCGCGGCGTTCGCATCTGCGTTTGGGTTGGACGCGCTGTTTGTTGGCGGTCCTCCCTCGACGTGCCCGGTGAAGAGCCACTCGGGTTCGACGCGCGATTCGCGAATCAGCAGTATCGATCGCGGATCAGGATCGGGCGGAGGCTGCGGCGACTCCGACGAAAAAGTCAGCGGCGGCATCATCACTTTCCAGGTCGGCGCGTCTTCGGGTTTGGGAGCGGACTCCGCCTTCTTAGGCGGCGCGACGGGATGGCTCTCGTTGGCGCTGTCCGGGATGCTGAACTCGATCGCGGTATGCGCGGTGTCCGGCGGCGCCGGATGTGTCTGTGGGTCCACCGTGGTTGCGGAGCTGGGCGTGATTGGCGTTTCGGGCGCCGGTTGGTGCGAGCGTGGTTTCGGGGTCGCCGGCGTGGCAGCGGATGTGGCGCCGCCGCCTGTTGCCGCTGATGCCGGCGGGTACGGCCGCGAGTTCGGGGTGGGAGCGATGGCCGCGATGGCGTTTGGCGGAGGAACGGCTGCGGTTTCCGCCGCGCTCGGCGCGGTTACCGGGACGGCTGTCGAGTTTGCGGCTACCGCAGACGGCTTATTTTCTGGCGGCGCCGCCGGGGGCGGAGTTGAATCCGCGGGATGCGCCAAGCCGGTCAACTGCTCATCAGGAGCGCGCGCGGCCAAAGCCACCATCGCCGCATCGCAGTCGCAGCTTCCCACCTTTCCCGGGACTGGATTCAAACTGTTGGCGGTGATGAAAAATTCTCCACCCAGCGGCACGATCATTTGCTGCCCGGTAAATTGTTCTTCGAGCCTGGCCGCGCCTTGTTCGGTGCGGATGCACATGGCGTCGTTGGTGTCGAGTCCGACGGTGAAGTCGCGATCCCCGTCGCCGATGGAGATGGGCGTACCGATGACCAGTGGAGTGAAAATTCGGAATGACAAATTGTTGGCGATGGTGGCATGCACCTTGCCAAAACTCAAAGCCAGGGTAATCGCGCCATTCGATTCCAGGTAGGTCATCTTCGCCGGGCCGCAAATATAAACGTCGCCGCCGGTTACCAGCGACAATCGCGCCTGGCCTGAATGGACGGTGATGGTGCTCCCGTTGGCCACCCAAGATCCCGGAAGCCCGGCGGGCGATGCAGACCCCGGACCATTTTCAACAGTAACGTCTTTGCCCATGACGCGCGCCAACGCACCCGGCGGTCCCTGGGCGGCGAGAGGCGATGTCAGGAAAGCAAACGCCGCGGCGCACACCAATAGCCAACGGCATCGGGAGACACTCCCGTTGCTATTCGGGGCGGTCGGGCAGGGACTTTTCCGAATTCGTTGCCAGGTTAGCTGCAGCATCGAAGACTCGCGCAGATCGCCTATAATATACCCCAGTGAATAACCAGACATCACTATCCGATCAACCTCCAAGCGGCGTCAACGACACGGGGGACTCTGCCGCCGCGGTGAACGTCCACTACGATACGCGCCTGCCGAAACTATCGCGATGGCGGCGGATGCAAATACCAGTGATTGGCTGGGCGGCCTATGGGCTGATTCGCCTGATCGGCCCCACATTACGCTACGAATATCTCGGCCGCCAGCATTTGGAACAAGTTTACGCCCGGGGAGAACGTGCCATCTTCGCCTTTTGGCACCGAACGATATTCACCGCGATGTGGTGCTGGCGCGGCCAGGGAATAGCGGTAATGAATACCACTAACTTCGATGGCCAGTGGACGCGCAAGGTTGTCGAAAGATTGGGATACGGTACCGTACAAGGCAGCTCCTCCCGCGGAGGCCTGCGGGCGCTGGTGGAGATGGCGCGGCTGCTGAAGTCTGGGAAAGATGTGGCCTTCACGGTGGATGGTCCGCGGGGACCGAGGTACGTCGCGAAGAATGGTCCGGTGATGCTGGCGCGGCGCACCGGCCAGCCGGTGGTGCTCATGCACGGCGAACTGGAGCGCTCGCGTACGCTGGAGAAATCGTGGGACAAACTTCAGATTCCGCGTCTGTTTGCTCGCGGCGTGGCGGTGATACCACGGCCGGTGTACGTTGATGCGAATGCGAGCGCTGAGGGAATCGAAGAAAAGCGTGTGGAGATGCAGGAAGCGCTGGAGCGGGCGCGAGGGGTGGCGGAGAGCTGGTTTCAGGTGAGCGAAGCGGAACGGCAACGGCTACGGGAGGAATGGAACGGCTAGCCCCGGGCGCTAAAAACCTACGACGACTGCTACGCTTCCGGCGGGTGAAAGGGGCGAGAGATGCGCACGGTGACCTACATTCTCGCGAATTACGTTGTGCCCACCAGGCAAGTAGCGGAGCCAATCCTCTTTACTCGTAGCGTAGGGCCACCATCGGATCGACGCGCATGGCGCGGCGGGCGGGGATGTAGCACGCTGCCAGGGCTACTGCTGCGATTAGCAGGGCCACGCCAGTGAAGGTGAGCGGATCGCGCGGGCTGACGCCCGCTAGCATGAATACCAACAGGCGCGTCATTCCCAGCGCGCCTACTATACCCACCGCGATACCCACAGCGGCCAGCCACAATCCCTTTCCGATTACCAGTTGCAGGATTTCGCGCGGTTGCGCGCCCAGGGTGAGGCGAACTCCAATTTCGTGGGTTCTCTGGGTGACCATGAAAGCCATCACCCCATAGATACCGATGGCGCCCAAGAACAATCCCAGAACGCTGAAGAATCCCATGAGTTCGGTAACAACGTGGTAGCCCGCGTACTGGTCAGCAACGATCGTTTCCAGCGGACGAAACTGCGAGACGGGCTGCTCGGCGTCCACCGACCAGATTGCGTTGCGAATCGCGTCGGTTAGCGCGGCACTGTCGGTTGGCAAGCGTACCACGATGCCCATCCCTCGCATGGGAAACTGCGCGAAGGGGAGATACATTTCGCGTTCGCGATGATAATTCATGATGCTGTTCACCTTCACGTCGCCGACCACGCCGACGATAGTGGCGTCCACATCCGGATCCGGATCGATGTGAATTTTCTGTCCGATAGGATTTTCATTGGGCCAGAACTGCCGAGCCAATTCCTGATTGATGATCACCACCGGCGGGACCGACGCGCCATCCGCAGAGGTGAAGGCGCGGCCTTTCACGAGGCTGATTTGCATGGTGCTGAAATATTCGGGTGTGACCACCGAGTACCGCGCTCCGGGAATTTCGCCCGGATTCGGAGCGGGCCGGCCTACCACCGTGACGTTCATGGTTTCGCAGCAGTCGTCGAACGGAATCTGATGGCTGGCGCCCACGGAAGTTAGCTGCGGCAGCGCGCGAAGGCGATCGAGGACCTGGTCGTAGAAAGCCTTAATCTCCGCGGGAGTCTTGTATTTGGCCTCGGGCAAAGTGAGGTCCGCGACCAGGGCGTTTTCCTGGCGGAAGCCTGGACTGGTCCGCACGATGCCCACGAAGCTGCGGATCAGCAGCGAGGAACAAACTACGATCACCACCGCCAGTGCGACTTCGGCGATCACGAAGATGCTGCGCAGGCGTGAGCCGGCGCGACTGCCGGTACCACGGCTTGCGGCGTCTTTGAGCATTGAATTCACGTCGAGCTTGGAGCTGCTCAACGCGGGCGCCAGTCCGAAAACAAGGCCCGCAAACAGCGCGACGCAAAATACATAGGCCAAGGTTCGAAGATCAAGTGAAACCTGGCCGTAGTTCAGCAGGTATCCGCGGCTGCGCGCGGGGATGGCCGCATCGATCCAGCCCAGCGCCCAATAGCCGACAAACACGCCCACGGCGCCCCCGGCAAGAAACAACAACACTGTTTCCGTGAGGAGTTGGCGGACCAGGCGGAAACGTCCGGCGCCCAGGGCGGAACGGACCGCAAGTTCCTTGGCGCGGCCGGTGGCGCGAGCGAGCATGAGATTCGCGACGTTGGCGCATGCAATCAGAAGAACAAAACCTACGATCCAAAACAGAATTAGAACCGGTTGATTGCCGGCGTTTTCGCCGATGGCGTCCTTTAAGGATTGCAGCAGAACGCCCGAGTTGGTGTTGGTTTTGGGATAGGCTTTTTCGAGCCGCGCGGCAATCGCAGATATCTCGGCCTGCGTGGCGGGCATTCCCACCCCAATTTTCCAGCGCCCCATGACGTCGAGCCATGAATTGCTGCGGTCCTCGCGTTCCTTTTGCGAGAGAGCGAGCGGGGTCCACAGATTGGATTCGCCGGTGATAGGGAGCTGAAATTTTGCGGGCATCACGCCCACGACGATGTAGGATTCTCCGCCGATTTTGATGCTCCGCCCAACGATGTGCGGATCGCCCGCAAAGCGCGTTTCCCAAAGCCCGCGGCTGATGACCACCACCCGCTGCGCGCCGCTTTGGTCATCGGAAGGAAGAAATGTGCGCCCCATCAGCGGTCGGGCGCTGAGAGTCTCGAAAAAATTCCAGGTGACGCGGTTGCCGGCCACGCGTTCGGGCGGTCCGTCGCCGGCGAGGTTGAACGATGCGACGGACCAAGCGCAGAGCACCTCGAAATCCTTGCTTTCGCGCTGCCAATCGTAGAAATCGGCCGCGGTGTTGCTCCTGTCGATCCATCCTTCCTTGGTGTTCAAACTCTGGATGATGGTGAGGCGATCGCTCTGCGGGTAAGGCAGCGGGTTGATGATCCACGCGTCGACGAAGCTGAAGATGGATGTATTGGCACCAATCCCCAGCGCCAGCGTCAGCACGGCGATGGCGGTAAAGCCGGGATTTTTCTTCAGCATCCGAACGGCGTACCGCAAATCCTGCAGCAGTGTTCCCATGTTTCGTTCCTCGCGATTGAATCGCCGAAATTCAGGCGATCATTCGTAGCGTAGCGCCACCATCGGGTCCAGTTGCATCGCGCGCCGCGCCGGGGCGTAGCACGCCCACAGGCCAATCCCGCCGAGCAACAACGCGGCGGTTCCAAACGTGAGCGCGTCGGTGGGGCTTACGCCTACCAGAAGCGTGACCATCGAGCGGGTGAGCACCCACGCCAGCAGCACACCGGATACCACGCCGCCCACCACCAGGACTAATACTTGCCGCAAGACCAGCCGCAGGATATCCCGCCGGTCGGCGCCCAGCGCCATGCGAATTCCGATCTCATGGGTGCGCTGGCTCGCGGCGAACGAAACCACTCCGTACACGCCGACTACCGCCAGTGTCAGGCCGAGAAGTCCCATGGCCGCGGCCAGGATTGCCCCGACGCGGAAGATGAAGAAGCCATTCGCGCCTCCAAGAGATTGGCGCATGGTGCGGACGTCGGAGATCGGCATGTTGGGATCGAGTGCGCGGATTTCGCTCTGCACTTGCGCGGTCAACGATTCCGACGGCACAGACGATCGAATCTGCAAGGTGCGGTAGGAAGTGGAATGCTGCGCGAGCGGAACATAAAGATACGGTTCCCGATCCCAGCCCATGAATGTGTACTTGCCATTTCCTGTTACGCCCACCACTTCGGCGAAAGGCCCGGCCGGGCCCACCAGACTGAACTGTTTCCCGATGGGATCCTGGTTAGGCCAGAATCGATCGGCCATGGTCTGATTTACGATGGCGACCAGCGGCGCCTTGTCATCGTCGTTATCTCGGAAGGCCCGCCCGCCTAGCAGCGGAACTCGCATCGTGTCGAAATAGGGTGCATCCACCCAGTTGTACGCGATCGCTGGAGGCTGCTGGCCGGGATCGAGGATGTGCCCCTTGAAGTAGACCGACGTGGCGGCATCCACCGAACCCATCGGCACACTGAACGCCAGGCTCGCCGATTGCACGCCAGGCAATGCGCGGACGCGCGCCTCGAGGTCGTGATAAAAACCCTTTGTGTGGACGTCGTCGTATCCCACGGCCTTTGGATCGAGGACCACATTCAGCACCCGATCGGGATCGAATCCCAGATATGCTCGTTGCGCGCGCATCAGGCTGCGGACGAACAGCCCGGCGACGATCAGCAGCACCAGCGAGCCTCCCACCTGCGCGACTACCAGTGCGCTGCGCACCCGATGGCGGCTCACCCCCGTAGTGTCACTCCGGCCGGCGCCGTGCAGCACGCCGTTCACGTCCGCTTTGCCTGCCCGCAGAGCCGGCCACAGGCCCACGATCATGGCGGTGAAGAGAGCCGCGGCCAGGGCGTAGGCAAACACTCTCCAATCAAAACTGAAATCCAGATGGATCGGAAGCGGCGAATCCGGAAGGAGCGAAGCGACCGCGCCGCTGGACCATTCTCCTATCACCAGTCCGCCGGCCGCGCCGAAAAGAGCCAGCACGATGCTTTCGGTGAGCATCTGGCGGATCAAACGTCCGCGACTCGCACCCATCGCTGCGCGGATGGCCATCTCGCGCTGCCGCATCGTCGCGCGCACCAGCAGAATATTCGCCACGTTCATGCACGCCAGCAGCAACACCAGCGCGGCCAGCACCAGGAATATTCCGGCGATAAACGGGACGATATTGTTCGCGAATGGCTGCGGGCGGGCGAGTCTCTCGGGAACCACACGGGTGGTGGCGCCCTTGTCGGAGGCGGGATAATCCTTGGCCATCCGCTGGGTGACCAGAGTTACGGAATTTTGCGCTTGCCTCACGCTCACGCCCGGCTTCAAGCGACCCATCACCGTCAACACACGGTCGGTGCGGTCCGTCCAGAACTTGGCCGCATCTTCGGCCGGCTGCAGGTTCATGGGGAGGTAGCCGTCCGGGTCCAGCGCGAACGAGGTGCCCTGGAATCCTTTCGGCACCACTCCAATGATCACCGCCTCCTGGCCATCGATCAGTGCCTGCTTCCCGATGATGCTGGGATCGCCGCCAAATCTCTTTTGCCAGTACGAATAGCCCAGCACGATGTACGGGTCCTTGCCCCCTGATTGGCCTTCCGCGGGAAGGAACAGGCGCCCCAGCTCAGGCTGCACGCCCAGGGATGAAAAATAATTTCCGGTCACATAGAAATAGAGGAACTGACTTGACTTGCCGTCGAAGCTCAGCCCTCCCAGACCGGTCCGGGCAGCAAAGAGATCGGAAAACCCATCGGTTTGTTTCTGCAAATCAACCAGCTGGGGATAGGAAAGCCTGAAGATTCCTAGCGTGTCGCCCTCCAACCTTGCGGCAAGGACGACGATTTGCTCGGGCGATTTCACCGGGAGCGGGCGTAGTAGAAACCCATTCACGATGCCGAAAACCGCGGTGTTGGCACCGATTCCCAGCGCCAGGGTAAGAACAATGATCACGGTGAGCATCGGCGACTTGGCGAGCATCCGGAGGGCGTAGCGGGCGTCCTGCCAAATCGTGGTCATGGAATCATCCCCTTTGCTCGGCAATAGACTCGCACGTCTCTGCCCATCGGCGGTACCCGCGAACTGCGTGTGGGAAGGGGACTTACGGCGAGATGGGAGCGCACCGTGGGTGCTCGCGGTGAGCGATTCCGAGACGTGGCGTCGCGGAACCGAACATCCCACTTGTCGGCCGAACCTACGCAGATGTAGATAGCTAGCCGTGAACTCGGCGAAACGCGTCGCGTGCGAGGGTATGGCTCAAACCCTCTCTCTCGAAGTGGCTGGTTGGCCTTTCTGCCGTCCCGGCCAACTCCGTGGGCCCGGTCCGCTGCAGGAACGCTAAATCCCGCGCGCGGACATGCGGACATGCGGGCGCACCCGCAACTCCTTCCGATCCCGGTAAGCCCTTTCAGATCAGCAGAGTAGATCGGATCGCGTCGGAAGCGTGTGTGCTTGGGTTTGTCATTTTTAGCGGACGCTACTCATGGCGCAGTGCAACCATTGGATCAAGGCGGGTGGCGCGCCGCGCGGGAACGTAGCACGCTGCCAACGCCACCACGCAGAATAAAATAACCACTCCAAAGAAAGTTGACCCATCCGTGGGTCTTATCTCGAAAAGGAGACCGGTCATCAAACGCGTCAGGCACCACGCTCCCGCCACCCCCAGCGCGATGCCGGCCAGCGCAAGATTCGCCCCCTGCCTCAGGACCAGGCGCAGCACATCGCCCGCTTGCGCTCCCAACGCCATGCGAATCCCGATCTCCGCGGTTCTCTGCTGCACCGAGTAGGCCATCAAGCCGTACAAACCAACCAACGACAAAAAGAGAGCCAGGGCGCCAAATATTGTAAGCAGCAGCGTCTGAAAGCGGCGCTCGGCGCCAGCCTGGGAAACTAGCTGGTTCATCGTGCGCAAATCCGTCGCTACCAGCGACGGATCCAGATCGCGCACGATCGCGCGGATGTTCGAAGCGATGTTGTCCGGCGGCAGGTTGGTTCGCGCTACCACCGACGCGGAGCCAGCGTCCACTCCCCACAAAGGCGTGTAGACCTGCATCGGCGGCGCGGCATCGAGTTTCCAATATCGCACGTTACCGACAACGCCAACGATCGTCCACCATGCCTGCGCGGGATTGTCGTCGCCAAAGCGGAATCGCTTACCAAGCGCACTCTGGCCGGGGCAATATTTCCGAGCGAAGCTCTGGCTTACAATTGCAGCGCCAGGATGCTCACCCGAGTCGTCGTCAGTGAAATCTCGCCCCTGTAGGAAAGGAATGCCCATGGCGGCGAAATAGCGGGGGCTGATCGAGCGCCTCTCAAAAAATGTCTTTGGATCAAAGGGATAGCCCTCCACCGACAGAAGAGAGATAGATTCGCCGCCGCCTAGCGGTAACTGATCGATCGCGGCGGCTGTCTCCACCCCCGGCAGGGCGCTGGCTCTATCGATCAGGTTGCGGAACAACGCGGTTTGACGCTCTGCCTGGTTATATCTTGGGTCTAGTTGAATATTCATCGTCACTGTCGACTGCGGAGCAAAGCCCTTATCCACTCCCTGCAATTTCATGAAGCTGCGAATCAGCAGGCCGGAGCCGGTAAGCAGCACCACCGCGAGCGCCACTTCAGTAACCATCAGGCCGCGATGCAAAGCGCCCACCCTCCCTTTCACGCTGCGATTCCCGGCAGCTTTCAGTACATCCGTCAACTGGCCGCGGGACATGGTGAGTGCGGGAAATAATCCAAAGAAAAGTCCGGTGGCAAGCGACACGCCGATGGTAAAGAGCAAGACCCGCCAGTCCATCGAGATTTCGTCAAGGCGCGGGATATTGCCGGGAATAATGAAGATCAGAAAACGGATGGTTATGAAGGCGACCAGCGCACCCAGCAACCCCCCGCCCCCGGAAAGGCACAGTGATTCGGCCAAGAGTTGGCGGATCAGGCGCGATCGCGAAGCCCCTAGCGCGGCGCGTACGCTCATTTCCTGAGCGCGGCCGCTTGCCCGCGCTAATATCAGACTAGCGACATTGCTGCACGCGATCAGCAAGACCAGAACCACCGCGCCCATAAAAATCAGTAAGGCGAGACGTGATCCGCCGGTCACCACGGTTTCGAGCGGAAGTACTACCGCTGTCGCGCCCTGGAACATCGGTAGGTGCAGTGAATCGAACTGGGCAGTGATCGTGCTGATTTCCGCCTGGGCCTGAGAAGGCGAAACGCCGGGACGCAGCCGTCCGATGGCGTTGCCGGAACCGTCAGAACGTGACAACTTCTGTTGCAGCGTCATCGCGTACGGTATCCACACGTCCGTTACTTGGCCAGACGAGTCCAGGGCTTCGGGTCCATGCGGAAATGAAAAGCCGGCGGGCGTTACGCCGATCACCCGATAGGGCTGGCCGGTGAGTAACAGCTCCTTTCCCAACACGTTGCGATCGGCGCCGAAATGCGATTGCCACAGGGCGTGGCTGATCACGACAACCCGTTCCTTGCCCGGCTGGTCATCCTCGGGCCCCACTGCGCGCCCGAGTTCCGCCGCAACGCCGAGCACTTGGAAAAATTCGCTGGTGACCCGCGAACCACCTACCCGAATGGCGTTATCGCCCACCGAAAGATTTGAGCGTTCGACGGAAAATAAGGCCATGCTGCTGAACGAGTGGTTTTGCTGTTTCCAGTCGTAGAAATCGCCGTTCAGTGGTCCCCAAGCTTCCAGCGGGACGCCGGGGATGCGCAGAACAGGTTCAAAAAGGTAGTCGATCTGTTGCGGATCGCGATAAGGAAGATCGCGCAGCAATACCGCGTTCACCAAACTGAAAACCGCAGTGGTCGCGCCGATTCCTAGCGCTACTGTGAGGATAGCCAGTGCCGCAAACCCGGGATTCTTGCGCAGCATCCGCAGGCCGTAGCGAACGTCGAGCAGCAAGCATTCCAGCCAACCGGCGCCGCGGGCGTCCCGGCATTCCTCTTTAGTCCGATCCAGGCTGCCAAATTCCAGGCGTGCGCGTCGCCGAGCTTCCGGCGGCGGCACGCCGTTGCGAATCAGCTCCTCCGCATAGTTTTCAAGGTGAAAGCGAAGCTCGGCATCCATCTCGCGTTCCATGCTCGAACGCCGAAACGTCGCCTGCCACCAGGAGCGAGCCCGCGATGCGAAGTTCATAGGGTTTGTCCCAGCACGCCCTCTGTTCTCCTAGATTATCGAGGAGAGCATAGTGGAACCACCCCTAGGCCGTCAAGGAGAACCTGGACGCAGAATCGGTGGACGAGCGACCAGTTCTTCACCCGCGGTTGCGATCATGTGTAGCGACTTTTCAGTGACTTAGGCGGATTCGGCTTTGCCCTCTCGCCGCTCCTCGGTACTCTAACGGATATTTTTTCGCGCCGCTATTTGCTAACCTGACTCCAATGCTCGGATCATGTCCTGTCACCGAGATAGCGCCGCCGAAAATACAAAATTCAACAGCGGACAAAGCGCGAATTGAATCGCAACACGGTAGAGATACCCTCCCGCATCTCCCACAAAAAAACGACGGTAATTTCGTGAATCGCAACAAAATACACGAATTCGCATACAGAAAAAGTGTCCGCCCTCAGTTATGTCCATCAAACCGAGAAACATCCAGCCGACCTGGCCGAATCAAAAGCGAACCGGGAAAGCGCTGCTCTGGTGACTGCCCGCGTCCCGTTTCACCGCTCGACGACTTCAGATCAATCCACCGTCCTGTCCGGTTCGGGAACTGCAAATCCCGCATGCGAACAACGGAGTCCCATGCGATTCCCTCGGATTGCTATAAGCCGCGCAAGCTCAGCTAGATACCTACAGCTGCGCTGGAACGGCGCATGTTTCCACGCAGATCAGGGCTCTGCGGGGTTGTCTTGGAGGGAGGCATTATGGGGACGCTTGTCCAGGACGTTCGGTTCGCCATCCGAATGCTGATCAAGAACCCGGGCTTTACCGCGGTGGTGGTGCTTACGCTTGCGCTGGGCATTGGCGCAAATACTGCCCTCTTCTCCATCGTGAACGGAGTGCTGCTGAATCCGCTGCCGTACCCGCATCCAGAACAGCTGGTCACCCTGCATGAGAGCAAGCCGAATTTCGCCAACGGTTCGAATTCGTACCCGAATTTTCGCGACTGGCAGAAAGAGAATCACACATTCTCCGCGATCGCCGTCACCCGCAGTTATGGCTACAGTCTCACCGGCATGGGCGAAGCCGAGCAGGTGCGCGCGAGATTCGTCTCCAGCGATTTCTTCCCGCTGCTCGGGGTGCAACCGGTGATCGGGCGCGCCTTCGCGCCGGACGAGGATCGCATCGGAGCCGCGCCCACTGTTCCACTCTGCTGCTCGGCGTGAAGATCGCCTTAGTGCGACTCGCCCAGCGATACCGGGATTTCGATTTTCTTTCCGTCGCGATACACCGCCAGGACGATCTTGTCGCCGGGGCGCTCACGGTTCAGGATCAAATTCAAATCCATCTGGCTGGTGACGGGCTTGCCTTCGGCGCCGACCAGGATATCTCCGCCCAACCGCAGTTCGCGCAAGCCCGCCATTACCGAGCGCGTGCCGCCGCGCAAGCCCGCTCGCGCCGCGGGGCCATCCGGCACCACTCGCTCGATCAGGATTCCTTCCTTCACTGGCAGGTTCACCGCTTCGGCCAACTCCGGCCAGATGGCCGTGCCTTCCACGCCCAGAGAAGCGCGGCGGACGTGCCCCAGCGTGATTAGGTCCTCCGCGACGCGGCGCGCGGTATTGATGGGAATCGCGAAGCCGATGCCGGCGGTGGTTCCGCTGGGAGTGTAGATGGCGGAGTTGATGCCGATCACCTCGCCATGCGAATTCAGCAAAGGGCCGCCGGAGTTTCCACGGTTGATGGCGGCATCGGTCTGGATGGCTTCGTCAATGAAGGTGGTCTCGCCGGTTTGCACCGTGCGGCCGAGAGCGCTCACTACTCCGGTAGTGAGAGTACTCTGAAATCCGAAGGGGTTACCGATAGCCAGCACACGCTGGCCCACTTGGAGCGCGCGAGAATCACCCAGGGGCAAGCTGGCAATCTTGCCGCCCTTCTTCGATTGAATTTGCAGCAGCGCGATATCGTTGCGGGTATCCGCGCCGAGCACCTTGGCCTTGTAGTGCGACTGATCGCCGAGGGTTACTTCCACTTCTTGCGCGTTCTGCACCACGTGGTAGTTCGTTAGAATGTGGCCGTCGCCATCGATCACAAACCCGGAGCCCGCGCCTTCCATCGGCACCGCGTTGAAAAAGAAATCGTATTCCACCGTGCGGGTGACGATGTTGGCCACCGCGGGCGACGATTGCTTGTAGATGTTCACGTTCTCCGTTTCCAGCTCATCCATGCCGGTGTTGCTCGAGAACGGCAGCGAACGCAACGCTTGCACCGACGTCGGCGAGTGCGCTCCCCACTTGGAGCCTGCCCAGTAAGCTCCCAGGCCAATCGCCAGCCCCAGGGCCAGCAGACGCAGTACGCTTCTTGCGGTTCCCGTCGTTGTCATAGTCTCAAACCTCTCATTTGGACCGGCCCCACTTCGCTGGAGAAAAACCAGGGTCCGGCACGCCATTCATTTCGACTGCTTCTTCGCCGCAGCCAGCCGTTTGAACCTCGCTATCAATTGCGCTACTTGCTCGCGCATCGAGTCCATGCTGCCAGACGCGTCGATCTGATCGTCGGCAAATTCGCGCTTCTTTTCGACCGGCATTTGCGCGGCGATGCGCTTCTCCGCTTGCGCCGCGGTCATCCCGCGGGCCAGCAGCCGCTTGCGTTGCTGCTCCGGTCTGCACCACACCACGATCAGCCGGTCCAAATTCTTATAGGACTCCGATTCCACCATCAGCGCGGCCTCGGCGATGGCGAATTCCGGTCCCTTCGGCCGGTCCAACGCGTCGAACCATTTGGTGGTGGCGGCCAAAATACGCGGATGAATGATTTTTTCGAGCCGCTTGCGTTTCACTGGATCGTCGAACACGATTTCGCCCAGCTTGGCGCGATCCACGCGGCCCGCCGCATCCACCACACCGGCGAATTCCGCGGCTACTTGATCGGCGGCCGCCTGGCCTGGCTTCAAGAGCTGGTGCACCAGGGGATCTGCTTCCAGCACCATGCAGCCCGCGTCGCGAAACATGGCCACCGCAGTGGATTTTCCGGAGGCGATGCCGCCAGTCATCCCAATGCGCAGCATTAGACTTCCACAGCCCGGGAAGCTTTATCGCCCAGGCTACTACCGCGACGCTGCCGGGCCGCGCGCACCGTATTGCTCATCAGCATCGCGATCGTAAGAGGACCTACTCCTCCGGGCACCGGCGTAAACGCCCCGGCGGTGCGCACTACATCCGGGTGAACGTCGCCGACCAGCACCGAACCCTTAGCCGCGAACGACGCCAGCTTTTCGGGAAAATTGGAAAAGATTCGCTCGGCTTCCGCGCGAACGGTGATCACGTTCTGTCCAACGTCGATGACAGTCGCACCCGGACGAATGTAGTCCTCGGTGATCCTGGCGGCTCGCCCCATGGCGGCAACCACAATATCCGCGCGGCGGGAAACTTCCTTCATGTCGCGCGTTTTCGAATGGCAGATGGTCACCGTAGCGTTGGCGTGGAGCAGCAGCAAAGCCATGGGTTTCCCGACGATGTCGCTGCGCCCCATCACCACCGCGTTTGCGCCGGAGATGGGGATATCGCTGCGGCGCAGAATTTCCATTACGCCCGCCGGCGTGCAAGCCACCAGGGATGGCCGGCCCGCAACCAGTTTGCCGACGTTGATGGGATGGAAGCCGTCGACGTCCTTGGCTGGGTCCACCGCGTCGAGAATTTCCTTGGCGTCGATCTGCGGCGGCAGCGGCATCTGCACCAGGATGCCGTCCACGTCGTCGCGCGCGTTCAGCTCGGCGATGAGCGCTAATAATTCTTCGGTGCGGATCGAGGCGGGAGGCGTCACCAGGAAGCTGGCCAGGCCGAGTTTCGCGCAGGCGCCGATCTTGCTGTTTACGTAGAGCTTCGAAGCGGGGTTTTCACCCACCAGCACGGCAGCGAGCCCGGGACGAATGCCTCGCGCCGCGAGCGCCTGAATTTCGCCCTGCAGCTCCCCGTAAATCTGGTCCCGAATCGCATTGCCATTCAGAATCCGAGCGCTCAATTCCGCTCCTCTCGCGCCGATTCGCTTACGCGTATCGGCGCTCCAGGCAAATCATAGCATACGAAAATTTGGGCGTTGTCGATGTGGCCCGATTGCTTTGCGCCCAAACGCACGACCGGCCGGGAAGGGAGTGATGCTCCGCGCCCGGCCTGTCGTTACCGCTGGTTTCAGGACCTAGTAAATGTCGTACTGCTCCCAGTGCAGCGTGGGATCGGCTTGAATGATGATGCTCTTCTTGGTCCACGCTTCCAGCTCTTCCATCAGCGAGGACTCGCGAGTTTTTAGCGCCTTGGAAATCTCCGGATGCACCCGCAGAGTCAGGCTCCCCGCTTCCACTTCGGGCGCCATCTTGCGCGCTTCGGTCTGAATTTCGTAGCACAGCGTGGGTATGGACTTCACCATGCCCGATCCCGTGCAGTACGGGCAGGACTGGCACAAGGTGCGCTCCAAAGCCTGCTTGGTCCGTTTCCGGGTGATCGCCACCAGGCCAAATTCGTTGAACCGCAGCACCTTGGACGGCGCCCGGTCGGCCCGCAACGCGTCTTCCAGCGCGGCCATCACTTTTTCACGGTTGCGGCGCTCTTCCATATCGATGAAGTCGATCACGATAATTCCGCCGAGATCGCGCAGCCGCATCTGCCGCACGATTTCCTTCACCGCTTCGACGTTGGTGCGGACGATGGTGTCTTCGAGCCGGGTGGAACCGCGCCCCACGAATTTGCCGGTGTTGACGTCGATGGCCACCAGCGCTTCGGTGTGATTAATGACGATGTATCCGCCGGACTTCAGCCACACCTTGGGCCGCAGTCCTTTGTCGATTTCCTGCTGGATACCGAACTCTTCGAATACCGGAGTGGCTTTGCTGTAGAGCTTCACCCGGTTGACCAGCGCCGGTTGAAATCGCGAGACGAAGTCGACCACCTTAGTGAACGCTTCCTCGTTGTCCACCCAGATAGCGCCGAAATCCGGGCTCAAAAAGTCGCGCAGGATTCGCTCCACCAGGTTCAAGTCCCGGTGCAGCAGCGATGGCGCCTTGGCGGTGTCTGCCTTGGTCTTGATCTTGCTCCAGGTCTGGGTCAGGAATTCCACGTCGGTGCGAATTTCGTCCGGCGTGGCCTTCTCCGCCGCGGTGCGCACGATGAATCCGCCGCCAAAGCTTCCTTTCGCTTCGGTGACCAAATGCCGCAACCGCGAACGGTCTTCCGCCGAACCGATCTTCCGCGATACGCCGGTATGGCTCAACGTCGGCATGTATACCAAAAACCGTCCAGGCAGCGCGATGTGGCTGGTAATGCGCGCGCCCTTTTTGCCCAGCGGCTCCTTGGCGATCTGTACGATGATTTCCTGGCCCTGCTTGAGCAGGTCCGAAATCAACGGAGTGCGGCGAGACTGCTGCGGCCGCGAACCTCCTCCGCTATGCCCGTGCTGCGGACGGCGTCCACGATCGTCGCGACGTCCACGATCCCGGCCTCCTCCTCCGCGTCGTGCGGGCTGCTGCATGCGCGCTCGATAGTTGCCGGAAACACGCGCCCGTTGCGGCTGTGTTTCCGCCGGCGCCGCGCTGGGGTCTCCGGAATCGCTCGCACCGTTCGACGGCGATGCTCCGTCGGCGGCGTTGATCGCTCCTTCCGATTCTTCCGCAGAAGTCGCCGAACCGCCTTCTACCGCGGCTTGCGCTTCTTCCTGGATTTTCTCGATGTCGATTGGATTGCCCGCGGCATCCAGAACCGGCGCTTCGTACGCCTCGGACCTTGCTTCCGCTTCGTCCGCAGCGTGCCCGTCGTCGTTTTCGGCTTCGGCGGCTTCCACTTCTTCGGCGCTCTCCATTCCGTCGGCTTCGCTCACCGGACCGGAGTCGAGGTTCAGCGAATCGTCACCGTCGTCTTCCTCGTCTTGCTCACTGCGCGCGGCCACTTCCAGGTGCGACTCTTCCAATTGCACCTCCGCGACGTGCTCCGCGAGTGCTCGAGCTTCTTCTTCCGAAAGGTCTGCCAACGGCCCGTTCTCGGCGGTCAGATGCTCCGGTGCGCCGTTATCCACGGGGCTGGAATCGGCATGCCGGGCTTGTGACTCTTCGGCGTCCGGCTCTTCCGCCCTTGCCTCTTCGCGATGGGCTTCATGCGATGCGGCGGCGGGTTCCACTTCCACCGGCGGAGTTACTGCGGTGCTCCGGCGCGTTTTCGCCAGCGATTCACCAGGCAAAATGTCGATACTTTGATACTCACCGCGTGCCGGCGCCATCCACGAGGGACGCTGCGGCGGTTCGGCTGCCGCGGTTTGCGGCTCGACAGTTGAATCCACCCGAGCTTCCGCACGCGATTCCGTTTGTGCGCCGGCCTCTGGGGAGTGGGTGTGTTCGCCGTGCTCCGCAACTGCTGCCGATTCCAGGGATGCTGCCGGCGCGCCCATCGATTCGGCGGCGGGCCGTGCCTTGTACTTCGCAAGAGATTCGCCGGGCAGCAGGATCGGCGGCAGATTCGATTCTTCGGACGAGCCAGCCTCTTCCGTCGGCGGTTCATAGGGGCGGTGCGAAGCGTACTTCGACGCCGGCAGATCGCGGCCAAACCGCGTATCGGCTCCGCGCCCACCGCCGCTTCCGCCGCCGGGACCACTGCGCCGTCCACCTTGGCGTCCTCGGCGTCCACGGTCGCTGCCAAACCCGCCGCCACCGCCGCCGCTGCGTCCTTGACCTCGATCTCGTCCTTCAAATCCTCGTCCGGGCGGCCGCGACTGCCCGCCAGACGGCGTCCCGGAGCTGCGCTGGTATGGCGCGTTGGGTGGCGAGTAGCGCGGAGCGGGTGGCGGAACTGCCGCCGCGGGCTGCACGGAACTGGCATCATTGCCGGTAATCGCCGCGTGCAAGGCGGCGTCGCTCATGTCGCTTTCGCTCACCGGCGATTCGTCTACGGCCACAAGGGCGGAAGCATGCGACGGTGGGTGCGGCGGCGCGTCCGGCGGTGCGGCCGAGACCGATGCGGCTGGCGTTCCCGCCGCGGCGGTCTTTTCCTCCGTCACGATGTGATCGAATTCCTCAATTTCTTCCAGGAAGTCCGTCACGTACAGGAAGGCGTCACTATCGAGGCCGATCTCTACGAAGGACGACTGCATGCCGGGAAGCACGCGGGTAACTTTTCCTTTGTAGATGCTGCCGACTAACGCAAATTCTTTTTCCCGTTCGACATATATTTCACACAGCTGTCCTTCTTCCAAAATGGCTACGCGCGTTTCGTGCGGCGTCGCCGAAATTACCATTTCCTTCGACATAAAAACTCCTCATGTTGCAACTCGGGGTGAGTACGCCGGTCCGGGCGGTATCCTCACGCCCAGCGAGTGTCTGGTTTCGGGCGCCTGCCCGCCAGAAATCTCGATTGTGATGCATGGTATTCCTCACCGAGTGCATTCTTATCCCTTTAAAATTTATTGTTTCAATCTCTCGCAGCGGGCCGGCAACACCGGTCCAGGCTGATTCGTGCGCATCCGGACTCAGTTGACGAAGCGACGGCTTCGTACGCTCATCACCAGGCCCAGTGCTAAAAATACAAACGAGGTGGCCGATCCGCCGTAACTCATCAACGGCAGCGGGATGCCGGTAACAGGCATCTTCCCGATCACCATCGCCGCGTTCACAAAAACGTGAAAGCCAATGATTGCCGCCACGCCCATGACCACAAACATTCCCGCTCGATCCTTGGCTTTCTGAGCGTTTTCTATCAGGCGTAACAACAACCCTGCATACAACAGCATTACTACGAATACTCCTGCGAACCCTTGCTCTTCGGCAAGAGCCGCAAGGATAAAGTCCGAATACCTCACCGGCACGAAGCCTAACTGATTTTGGCTCCCTTTGCCAAATCCTTTACCCCAAAATCCGCCGGAGCCCACCGCAATTTCCGACTGCAACACCTGGTAGCCGGCGCCGCGGGGGTTATCCTCTGGCTTCATAAACGTCACCAGACGGGCTTTTTGGAAGGGTTTTAATGCGTGCCAACCGATGGGTAAGACCAACGCGACCAGCAAAACGACTACGATGCCGTGTCTCCAATCGATTCCGGCCAGGAACGCTCCCACTACGGCCACGGATAACAATACCATAGCCGTGCCCAAATCCGGCTGTTTCAGGATCAACAGCACCGGAATCGCGGTCAAGCCCGCGGATTTCACGAGGTCCTGCAGGGTGAGGCTGTCGGTGCGCACCTCGCTGAAGAAACGCCCCAACATCAGGATAATCACCAACTTCATGATCTCGGACACCTGCAAGTTCACCCCGCCGCCAATCGCGATCCACCGTTTGGCTCCGAAGCGCGAATGCCCGATGATCAGCACCACCACCAGCAGAAACGATCCCACCGCGTAAATCAACGGCGCCTGGTCCAGCAGTCCGTGGTAGTCGATCCGCGAAAGGACCAGCATCCCCACCACTCCCAGGCCGATCCACGCGGCCTGCCTCCACTGCATTCCGTGCATCGGGCTATTGTGGGTGGAGGAATAAATCTCCAGCATGCCCACGCCGCAGATGGCGAACGCGATGGCCAGCAGCGGCCAGTCGAAATCGAAGAGTCCAGAGCGCTCTTTCATCTTAGTTATGCTCCACGGTGGCCGGCACTGGCTTTTTTACTGGCTGCGACACCGGCTTCACCACCTGCGGGGCGGCCGGTTCACCGTTAGCCAGGCTCTGCGGCGTAGGTATGTGCCCGTTCTTTTTGTCGTAATAGGCCTTGATGATGTCGCGAGCCACCGGCGCGGCCGCTTCGGCGCCGTGACCGCCGGCTTGCACCAGCACTGCGACCACAATCTCAGGATTGCGCCTCGGCGCGTAGCCGACGAACCACGCGTTATCTTTGAATTGTTTTTGCTTGCCCAGGCGGTCCCGCAAGTCGTACCCGATGATTTGCGCGGTTCCCGATTTTCCGGAGAACTCCACATTCTCGAGTTTCAGGTGGCTCGCGGTTCCCCCCGCTTCGTTCACCACCCCGTACATTCCGTCGGTAACTTTCTCGACGGTCGACTCGGAAAGCGGAAAGCGGTCCACATGCGGATTCGGAAAATTCTTCAGCAAGTGCGGCTGGATGAAAACCCCTCCGCTGGCGATTCCCGCGATCACCCGCGCCATTTGCACCGGCGTTGCGGTGACCGCGCCCTGCCCAATGGCCACCGAGATGGTTTCCCCCGCGTACCACTTACGGTGGAACACGCGTTGCACCCAATCCTCGGATGGCATCAACCCGCCCTCTTCGCTGGGTAAATCGATTCCGGTTTTGTGGCCCATGCCGAGCGAACTGGCGTAGTGCGAGATGACGTCGATTCCCATGCGCATGCCGATGGTGTAGAAGAAAATATCGCAGGAATGGGTGATCGCGGTGTGCAGGTCCACCACCCCGTGGCTCCGCGCGCCGGTATGCGCCCAATACACCCAGCATTTAAATTGCCGGCCGTAGAAGGTCCCAAATCCCGGGCAAAAAACCTGGGTGGACTCCGGCACCGTCTTGGATTCCAGCATCGCCGTGGCCATGATGATCTTGAACACTGAGCCAGGCGCGAGTTGCGCCTGAATCGCGCGATTCATCAGCGGTGTTTGCGGATCGGTATTGAGCCGCTGCCATTCGTCGGCGGGAATTCGCACCGCAAAGTCGTTGGGATCGACGCTCGGCTGGCTCACCAGCGACAGCACATCGCCGTTCCGCGGGTCCATCGCCAGCACCGCGCCTTCTTTTCCGGCCAGGTCGGCCTCGGCGATCGCCTGCAAATCGTAATCGATGGTCAGCTGCACCGGCTTGCCGGGCACCGCTTCCACGTCATCCAGCGTGCGCACCATTTTCCCAACGCTGTTGACGATCACTCGCCTCATCCCGTCGGTGCCTTCCAGAATGTCGTTGTACTGCTTCTCCAGACCTGCTTTCCCGACGATGTCTCCCGGGCGGTAATGCCCATCGCTCTTTTCCAGTTGCTGCGGCGAGACTTCTCCCACGTACCCCACCGCACTCCCCAGCATTCCCCCGTGCGGATAGCGCCGCCTCTGCACCATCATCAATTCCATCACCGGCAGGTCCGAGCGATGCGATTCGACGAATGCCAGGTCCGCCTGGCTCGCTTCCGGCTTGATCACGATCGGCTGAAATTTAGGTTCGAGCTTGGCCTGTTCGAGCTGGTCCTTCAAATCATCCGCATCCAGGCCCAATCCTTCCGCCACCGGCGGCAGGGCGCGCTCCAGAATTTTGGGATCATCCCGCAGCAGCAGGATGCTGAACGAGGGATAGCTATCCACCAACACCCGTCCTTCGCGGTCCAGCATGGTTCCCCGCGGGGCGATGATGGGAATCGACCTTACCTGGTTTCGTTCCGCGAGATCCGAGTAGTGATCCGACTGGATCACCTGCAGCTTCCAGAACCCGACCAGTAGCAAGATGATAATAGCTACCGCCAGATACGAAATCAGCACCAGCCTGCCTTGCGGCAGCTTCTGGTCATTAACAAGCCATGGTGACAACGGAACTCCTAAGGCGGGTCTTCCCCCGGCCCTGCAGACATCTCACCGAATCCGTCGGTGGCCCAGGCTGAAATTTCAAGCTATCACCCGCATACCCACCGCGCAAGCGGGCTTGCCCTGAGCGTCAACCGCAATTATCCTGAGCTTTCTCCGCGCCGGCCGCGCTGGTCAGGAAGGCTTCCGCAAGCGATCCAGCAGCGGAAACAACAGCAGCCCCGCGGCGGTATTGATCAGCGCAGCGATCAACAATTTACTGCTGAAAAACGCCACCGGGCGGTCCAGCAGCGCGCGCTCGATCACCGTCAGCACCGCTTGATGCACGTGAAAGAACAAAAAAATCAGCGCGGCCCGCGCCAGCGGATGCTCGGTATCGATGCGCGATCCAATCGAAGAGGCCATGTACCCTACGACGGTCTTAGCGATCCCGTACGTGCCGATCGGCGTGTGGCTCACCGCATCCTGCAGCACTCCGATGGTGCCCCCCAACAGCAGGCCGGTGGCCGGGTTTCGCCGGCTCAGCCCGAAATAAATGGTGATCAGCAGCGGCAGCTCGAGAAAGCCTACCCACGCACCATATTTGTTCAGGAAGGCCTGCAGCACCAGAGACAAGAACGTTGCCACCGAAATCGTTCCACCATAAAACTTGTGGACTTCGATATTCGGTTCGGCGTGGGCGTATGCGCTCATGTTCCGTTCCTTACGGACGCTCCGGCGTGGTGGCGGGTGGCTTCGATATCGATTTCGTGGCCGGCGGCGTGGTCGTCACCGGCGCTACCGGAGTGGCTGCGCTCGGCGTTGCGGCCCCAGTGGCTGGTACCGGCGCGACTGCGGGTTCGGCCTTCTTCTGGTTCGGCGTATCGCGCCTGGTCAGCAGCACTAACACTTCTTCCAGGCGATCCAGCCGCGCCGCCGGACGGACGTTGATCACCGAAAAAGGGTTTCCGTTCTTCGACCGCACTACCGTGCCGATCAGCAAGTCCTTCGGGAAAATTTGATCTTCTCCGGAAGTGAGAATCTCCTGCCCCGGCGCCACCTTCTCTTCATTAATGACGTAGTCCATCAGCAGATACGGTTCGCTCATGCCCTTGATCACCCCATGGGTGCGCGAACCCGAAAACAGCGCGCCCACCCCGCTCTCGCGGTCGGTGATCAGCAGCACCTGCGACGTATCCTGATATACCTCCACCACTTTGCCCACGATCCCGTCCGGAGTAATCACCGCCATATTCTTTCGCAGGCGGTCGGTGTCGCCGCGGTTGATAAAAATCGTCCGTGACGAGGCATCCGCGTTCGCGCCGATCACTTGCGCGGCTACCATCGGCACGTCGGGGTTGGCGGTGTGGAATCCCAGCAAGAGAGCCAGGCGATCCGCTTCCACTGCGCGGCTCTCCAGTTCACGGTTGCGCAGTTGGAGGCGGCCCAGCTCGCTGTGCAGCCGGTCGTTTTCCACGCCGGTGCGCCGCAGATCGATGTAGTGGGCCCAAACCGCGTGCACGCTCGATATCATCCATGTTCCGGAACGCTGTAGCGGAGTGAGGATGTCCACTGCCCACACCCGCACCAGGCGCACGTCGTGGTCGCGCTTGATCTGGAATGCCAGCAGCAACACCTGAAGGCCTATGACGATGGCCAGCAGCGTCAATGGCCGCTGCCGGGATGGTAGTTCCATCATGCTCATACGGTTCTAGCTCGCTGCCGGGCTTCCATTTGCGCTTTGCATGCCGCGCCGGCCCGGCTTTCTGAAGAATGCGGCCCGGACAAACCAGCTTCCGGCGCCCTTGCTGGTAAATATGCGAAACGGATTCGCAGCATCCCGCTCGAATTTCGCTTAATCGATCGAAACCGCGCGCAATAGTTTGAAATCGCTGAGCATCTTTCCGGTTCCCAGCACCACCGATGCCAGGGGATCGTCGGCAATCGATACGGGCAGACCGGTTTCTTCGCGGATACGCTTGTCCAGATTCTTGAGCAGCGCTCCGCCGCCGGTCAAAACGATTCCGCGATCGCTGATGTCCGCGGAAAGTTCCGGCGGGGTGCGCTCGAGCGCCACGCGAATCGCGTTGAGAATGGTAGATACGCACTCGGCCAGTGATTCGCGAATTTCACTATCGTCAATGGTTACCGTTCGCGGCACACCTTCGATCAGGTTGCGGCCTTTCACTTCCAGGGTGAGAGGCTTTTCCAGCGGATACGCCGACCCGATTTCGATTTTGATTCCCTCGGCGGTGCGCTCGCCAACCAGCAGGTTGTACTTGCGCTTCAGGTAGTGCATCACCGCTTCGTCCATCTCGTTGCCGGCCACCCGCACAGAACGCGAGTAGACGATCCCGCTCATGGAGATCACCGCGATATCCGTGGTTCCTCCGCCGATATCCACCACCATGTTTCCGGACGGTTCTTCGATCGGCAGCCCGGCGCCGATCGCCGCCGCCATGGCCTGTTCCACCAGGAACACTTCGCTCGCCCGTGCGCGATACGCGGAATCCTGCACGGCCCGCTTTTCTACCGGGGTGATTTCGCTGGGCACTCCGATGACGATGCGCGGATGCACCAGCACCCGCCGGTTGTGGGCCTTCTGAATGAAGTAGGTCAGCATTTTTTCGGTGACCTTAAAGTCCGCGATCACTCCATCCTTCATCGGCTTGATGGCTACCACGTTGCCCGGCGTCCGCCCCAGCATTTCCTTCGCTTCGCGTCCCACCGCCACCACTTCCGAGGTGTTCTTATTGATCGCCACGATCGACGGCTCGTTGACCACGATCCCTTTCCCTCGCGCGAATACCAGGGTATTCGCGGTTCCCAGATCGATCGCCAGGTCGGAGGAAAACAGGCTGAAGACCGACCTCATGTTGTAACCGTTTTTCGTCACGTCCAACTCCCCCCTGAGCAGCCTCTTCCCCGCATGCACGGGCGCCAGCACTCCCACGTGCGGCCGCCTTGCCGTTTACGGAATCAGAATGTCTACTCGCTTGATCCCCGTGCCCCCGCGCCGGTTTTGCCCCATGATCACCAGCGTATGGTTTCCGGAAGTCATTGGTTCGGTGAAATAGTGAAAATGTCCATCCTGGCGGATGTCCGCCACTTGTTGCCCGTTGATAATCAGCGCCGCGCCGGCTTCGGTGCGGCCGCTTACTTCCACCACGTTGCCGTGCAATACCGTGTCGTCCACTTCCAACAGCATTTCCTGCTCTTTACCTTGCACTACCAGGGTAAATTTATACGGATCGCTGAGGTCGCTCACCGCGCCCTTGTCATCCACCGCGCGGACGCGCCAGAAATACTCTCCGGCATCCAGGCCCACCAAATCAGCTGAACTGCTGGTGGTTTTCCTCTCCTGCACGATCTGGGTGAAGGCTGCCGCGGTGCTCACCTGCAATTGATACGACTTCGCGGTGTTCACCGCTTTCCAAGAAAAATGAATGGGGTCCTTCTTGGGGTTAGCGAGAATGATGGGTTGCAGATTCAGCGGCTCGAGCAAAGCCGGTGGCGCCAGCACCAGCGTCTTGGTCATTTCCCCGCCGGTGGGGAACGAAACTTTCTCCCATTGGCCTACCGCTACGTTCTGCCCGCCGCGCGCCACTTCCGCGCCGCCTTCGGCCACGGTGATTTCCTGTTTCAGCGTCTTGGGATCGCTGCGAACCGCGGCGCGGCTGTTCTCGCGCAGCGACGCCACCGCGTTTTCAAACGAAATATCGGCGGTGGAACCGGGCACGTTCCAGGTGGGTGTGGACAAATCCACCGCACCGGACTGGATATGCACTCCGACCCGCGTCGGTTGGTCCTGCGAAACCAAATTTTCTTCAACCGTCACCAGCGTATCACCTTTGACGGTGTAGGTTGTGCCGTCGGCGAAGGCCATGCGCGCCACGCCTTCTCCACCGGTCTGGATCAGGTCTCCCTTATCCAGGGTCATCCGGTAGTCGGCGGTGGTCCATTGCACCGAATCCACTTTTTTCACCTGCACCTTGCCATCGAGGTTCACAAACCGCGCTTGCTTCCCGCCTACCGCTCCCGATCCGGGGCTGTGCTTCATCACCGAATCCGAAACCCGCTGTAAGATGCTGGTGGTTCGCTCCGGGAAAATCAGGTAGCAGGCGGCCATCAGTATGCCAAACAGAATCACCAAATAAATCGCGACGGTCTTGTAGGTCACCGTGTGCCAATAGACTTCCACACGGTTGATTTTGTTCTTGTCTACCACCGCAACTTTGTCGTTAAGCATACAAAATAGGCCACTTCTGCAAGCTAGCATACGGGTTTGGCCCTTTCAATAAAGCCCCCGCAGGGCGTTGGGCAATACGATAATAGTGATTCGTCGCTTCCCTTCATTTGCGCACAACTCACTCGGGCAGGGAATTGCCCCGCGGACCTGGGAGGCTCTTCACCGGTTTTTAGGCTTGCGGGGCTTGCCTTGCCGGGATTTGGTGCGGGAGCGCGAGTTTCCCGCTGCTGGCCGCGGTAGTTAGGAAACCAACGCGGTGTACTGGCTTGGTCTTCGCGGTGAACCAATGGTACGCTGTGGCCGGATTTGTTTGGAGTCCGGCGCTGCGTTTACTATAATTGTTTGTTGCGGATAGACGTTCGGGTGCGGTGCCTTTCCGGTACGGCCTTCTTACGCGTCTTCCAGATCCCAGGTCGCTCAAGAGAATATGCTGAAAACGATTCAGAAACGTAACACTATGGTCAAAGTGGTCTTGGGCGTGGTTCTCGGGATCATTTGTCTTTCGATGGCGCTCACCCTCGGTGTGGGCAGCTTCGGCAATCTCACTGATTCCGGTGATGCGCTCGCGCGCGTCGGTGGCGCGGACATTACCCAGAACGACGTGCAAACCCTGCTGGCCCGCGTCTCTCGCAATCAGCCGATTCCTCCGATGATGCGCGACCTATATGCCCGTAACGTTCTGGACCAATTGGTCCTGCAAAAATCCCTGGAACTCGAAGCCTCGCGCCTGGGCCTGCGGGTTACCCCGGAAGAACAGGCCAATCGCATCAAGCTCATTTTGCCAACCGTATTTAGTGGCGACACCTGGGTAGGCAAGGATCGTTACGCCTCGGAAGTGGAGAACCGCACCGGAATGGGTGTTCAGGAATTTGAAGACTACGTGCGCCAGGCGCTGCTGGAAGAGAAATTCCGCGAACTGGTGACCGACAACGTCCAGGTTACTCCGGCGGATATCGAAGATGAACTTCGCCGGCGCAACGAGAACGTAACCCTTCAGTATGCGCTGATCAAAGCCAGCGACCTGGCTCCGACCATCAATCCGAGCGACTCGGAACTGGCCGCGTACTTCACAAAAAATCAGTCCAAATACCAGGTTCCCGAGCGCCGCTCCGCTCGCTTCGCGCTGCTGGACCTCGCCCAGCTGAACCAGATGGCCCAGCCCAGCGATGCCGAGCTACATGCCTATTACAATCAGCATATCGGCGAGTATCAGGTGGAAGACCGGGTGCACGTCGAACACATCCTGCTGAAAACCGTGGGGAAAACCGATGCCGAGAGCGCCGAAATTCAGCAGAAGGCCGAAGACGTCCTGAAGCAAGCCAAAAAAGGCGGCAATTTCGAGGATCTGGCCAAGAAGTACTCTGAGGACACCGGTACCAAGGACAAGGGCGGGGACCTGGGCTGGATCGTTGACAAGCAAACCGTTCCGGAGTTCCAGCAGGCGGCGTTCTCGCTGCCGAAAGGCTCCATCTCCGACCTGGTGAAAACCAACTACGGCTTTCACATCATCAAGGTTCTCGATAAGGAAAGCGCTCACACCAAGACGTTCGACGAAGTGCGCAGCACCATTGCCCCCATACTGACCGAAGAAAAACTGAATTCGCTTTCCAACGACATTTCCGCGAAGATGGCCTCCGCGATTCGCCAATCCAACCGCCAATCGCTGGATGACTTGGCCAAGAAATTCAACCTGCGTGTGGGCGAGACCCCTGCGGTTTCCATTACCCAGCCGGTCGGCGAGCTGGGCGCATCCCCGGAATTGCACCAGGTGCTCTTCCAATTGCGCGCCGGCGAGCTTAGCAGCCCCTTGCGCATCGACCGCGGCTTCGTGGTCATTTCGCCCAAGGATGTTCAGCCCGCGCATCCGGCCAGCTTGACCGAGGTTTACGCTGCGGTGCTGGCCGATTACCGCACGCAAAAATCGATCGAGATGTCGCGTTCCGAGGCCGAAGACCTGGCGAAACGCGTGCAATCCGGGGCTACCCTCGAAAGTGCGGCCAAGGCACTGGGTGTGGAAACGAAAGCGACCGATCCATTTACGCGAGTTTCGGCTAACGTCGGTGATTTGGGCCCTTCCAAGCCGTTTGCCCCGGCCTTTGGCATGTCGGTTGGACAGAATAGCGCGGCGGTTCCGCTGCAGGACAACTGGATCGTGTATCGCGTAGCCTCGCAAGCGGGCATCACGCCGGGTGACCTTGCTTCCCAGCACGATACTCTGCAGCAGCAGATCAAACAGGCCAAGGCGGACCAGGCGTTTGAATCATTCCGCACCGCGTTGGAGGATCGCCTGAAGAAGGAAGGCAAGCTGGTGATCAACGAGGCGGCGCTAAAGAACTTCACGAAATCGAGCTAGTGAAACTATTGATTCCGAGCCCCGATTTGTCTGTAAGCTGCTGAAAATAATAGTCTTAAAATTTCACTTTCCCCGTATTGAATTCCCTGGTTCGTTTTCGCTAAAATAGTTGCATCTCCAGCGCCTAGCTCCGGTCGCCAGCGGGGCAGAACGGGCTGAAACCTCCCCCTTTCTATTTTCTGGCGAGATTCAAACAGCTGCGAACCTCGGTGTGGTAACCAAAGCACGAAACAACGGCACTTCTTACTTAGGGGACTTTCATGCGATATCAAACGGCAACTGCTCGGAAGACCATTCATCCGCAGGTCCGCACACTTCGTAGAAAATGGAGAAAAGCTGTGAACGCAAAGTCCAGTTCCAAAAACGATTACCGCTGCGCCATGGAAATCAATCAGAACGGGAAGTATAACGTGCGGATCCGCGCCAACTTCGGGACCAGCGGGTGGAAATTACCCGTTTATTTTCAGGCATCTTCGTTTGACGCGGCGATGAAGAAGCTCGAAGCCACGCTGCAGTTTTTGCAGCGGCACGAGGACCGGCTGTGGTTTTGGGGAGTCGAGCGCAGCGACGATCCCAAGTTTGCCGGTGATTTGCTCGAGGGTTTTGGATTGAGCCTCGATCATCGCACCGAGTTCCCCCAGCGCGCCGCGGCGATCGGCATAGGCCACGAGCGCACCGTCCCGGCCGTCTCTCTGGCGCCATTACGGCGGTTCCTGGCGGAATCGATCTCGGGAAGCCGCGCCGCCCTCGCCAGCGACTAGTAACGGCCGCAGAGCGAATCCACGTTCACGAAGACGTGGGTCTCTGCGTGTACGTTTGGCGCCTCTAGTCGTGGTGTGTGGAAGCGCTGAGTTGCACCAGCGGGGTAGCCGAGGAAGGTCCAGAGGAAGTAGGCTTTAGCGTCTGCGGGCTGCGCCAGAAGTCCACAGTGGCAATCTGATGGACGCACGAAACGGTGCACCGGGGCGCACAGCTCTTTTCGGTGAAAAACTCGCGATGCCGTTGCTCGTCGGTATACGCGGACAGCGGAATCCCCGGATATCCCCTTTGCTGCGAACAGTAGTGCACCAAGCCGTCTTCGCAGATGTACAGGTACCGCGATCCGGCGCGGCACCTCCAGTGGTTTTCCTTGCCCTTGGCGATATTGTGTTGAAACTGATTGACGCGCGCGAACGAGCCCTTACCCATGGCCATAATCTGCTCGAAAATTTCCTGCTCCCGCGGCCCCAGGGGCTGCAGTTGCCCTTGTCCGTCGTGGATGATTCCTACGGTGGACGTAAATCCCAATTTCACCGCGCGTTGCGCCACCGCCAGCGCGTCCTCGGGCTTGCAGATCCCGCTTCCCAGCACGGAATTGATGTTGATGTGAAAGTCGGCGTGCTCGGCCAGTAGTTTCAGTTTTTGGTCCAGCACCTTCAAGCTCTTCTTGGAGACGTCGTCGGGCATCACGTTATCGATGCTGATTTGCAGGTATTCCAGGCCGGCGCAGTTTAGGCGCTCGATCCGCTCGGCGGTAAGCAAATATCCATTGGTGATAATGCCGGCGATCGCGCCATTCTTGCGGATACGCGCGATGATCGCGTCCAGATCCGGATGCAGCAGCGGTTCGCCGCCGCTAATGGTGATCACCCCGGTATGCATGGCACCCAGGCGGTCGATCCGCGCAAACATTTCCTCGAGTGGGACCGGCTTCGAGAAATCGTCGTATTCATTGCAATAAGTACACGCCAGATTGCAGCGCCGGGTGGGAATGATATGAACCAGCAAGGGATGGCGAGTGGATGCCAGCCCGCGCGCGATCATCCAGCCGCTGCGCAGAGCGCGGTGGGCGGCCAGCAGCTTTCTCCGAATTTTCTTGCGAATCGCCATCAATGGGTATGTGTATGGGTAGTCGTCCCGAAGACGCTACCCTGAACAATATTATAACAAACGACCACTCCAAAACGCGCTGAGTGCTCAGCGCGGATATCGGGTCCACGCTTTTGGGCCGCCTCGCTGGCTACCCTCTGACGCGGCCGTTAGCCGTAGAAATGCGCTCGTGGTTGATTTTTAACGCAGTCGTTAACTCCAGCTTTCACGCTAGATTAGGGGCAAATCAGCCCTTTTCTTCGGTGGATTTCCGCAGTACTACTCAGAGGTGGACTAGACATCGACGCCAAGGGGTAGTACTGTCTGGCTCCCACTCAGAGGGCTTCGATGTTTGAAGATATGTTACAAGAGGCGAACCGGATGATCCAGCAATCTTCGCAGGACTCTTATAACGGAAGTCATTATCCCGGTGTTCTTTGTTTGCACTGTCGCCAGGTTATTCCCCTGCCCGCGTCGGTAGCGCGTCTGAAGGACGAATCGTCAGAGTCGCGTGAAACCTTGGGCCAACCGAATCTGACGGTCTTCACCCTGCGCTGCGGCGGCTGCCAGAAAGAAGCGCCCTACCACCTAACCGAAACCATTGAATTCGATGGCGTGCCGGCTCCCAACGGTTCCCATGCGCGTCCACGCAGCATGGCCTGGCGCCTTCGCACCATGGCCAAGGCTTCCGGAAGCTAGATTCCGCGCAGTACAATTCTCGCCGTCACGGTTCGCAGCCCGGCGCCGTAGCTGTGATGAGAGTCTAATTTCGGTGGGATGTTTCAGCGGGGCGGGAAAAACCAGCTAGTCGCGGATGCGGCGGGTCGGCCGCTCCTGCATGAAGACGATTCCAATTCCGTTTTGCTCCCGGTCCGGGCCGGAATCTCGATGAACCACGGTTCCGCGCATCGACATCATGCTAATCGGCTGTCCGTTGTTCGCCGTTTCGATGCACAACTTCACTTCGGATTGCAGCCGCGGGCGATTCTGCAGCGCCACGAAGGCGCCATGCAAGCTGATGTCTTTCAGGGTCACCTGCTCTTCGAATTCCGAGCCGTCTTCCGCTTGCCCAGAAATGATCGCGGGAAAGTTCACCGGACGCCGCTGGCTCACTCGCGTGTCGCGCATGGCGATTGTGGTTTTCTTGTGACGCAGGCGAATGGACATTCCTTCCGTGGCCGCCCAGGAATTCGGAAATTCCTGGCGCGCTGCCTGCAAAAATCCGTCGACGGTTTTGTCGCAGGAATCGGGATCGTGGTGAAACAGGATCAGATTCTTCGCTCCGGCGTCGCGCGCTACTTTCACCCCTTCCAGCCAACTCGAATGTCCCCATCCGCGGCGGCTGCTCGCCAGTTGTTCGGGCGTGCACTGGGCATCGTGGATGTAGACGTCCGCGTCGGCCGCCAGCTCGCGCAAGTTGGCGTCCAGCTTGGGATCGCCGGGCTCGTTGTCAGTGGCGTACACCACCACCCCGGCAGAGGTCTCCAGACGGTAGCCGAGGCAGCCCTGCGGATGGTTCAGCCAGCGGGTGATGATTTTGGTGCCCGCCACTTCGAAGCGGTCCCCGCCTGAAATCTCGTGAAAATCGCGGGTTGCCGACATCATGCTCACTGGCACCGGGAAATAAGGTCCGGAGAGCTGCGAGGCCAACACCTGCTTCAGGCTGTCTGGTCCCAGGCACTCGGACTGGAAACTGTAAAAATGGAAGCGGTTCTGCGGTTCGAAAAATGGGTGGAAAAACGGAATGCCTTGGACGTGGTCCCAGTGATAGTGGGTGACCAGCACCCATGCTTCAATCGGGCTCACGCCTAGCGTTTGGGCCCAGTGGTTTCCGAGCATGCGCAGCCCCGTTCCGCAGTCGAAGATAAACCGCGTACCATTGGGTGCAGTGAACTCGATGCAGGGCGTGTTTCCGCCATAGCGCCAGGTCTCGCGATCCACGGTGGGCGTGGACCCGCGCACTCCCCAAAAAGCCAATTTGGCATCCGAGTCAGACATGCTTGAATCGGCTGGACTTATCGCGGAAACCCTGCTCCTGGACGCATTTCCGCAGCATACCGGCCCTTTGTAATTGTCAGTGGGGGTACTATTGAAGTCAATTGTGTTTCGGCAAAGTGTTCCAATTGTGCCAGTACTAGCTACGCGTCGGTCCGCACTGGTTTAGCGATCTTCCGGGGAGTGCGGCGCGGGCGTATTGCGGGTAATATCTAAGGGATGCACGATCACGCGCATAGCGGCCATTCCCACGGTCCCCACGACCACGGGCACGCTCATTCCCACGGACTGAGGGGTCCGCTCAGCCTGGTGCTGGGGCTGGCGCTGCTGGCCAACTTGCTGCTGGTGATCGTCGAGTTCGTGGCCGGGTATATGGGGCATTCCATCGCTTTGGTCAGCGACGGCGTGCACAACCTCACCGATGTCCCCACCCTGGCGCTTTCCTGGTTTGCGGCGCGCTTGGCGACGCGTCCGCCCACGCCGGAAAAGACCTACGGCTACCATCGCGCGGGGATCCTGAGCGCCTTCGTGAACGCGCTGTTGTTGTCGCTGGTGGCTTTTTTCATCATGTACGAATCGTACACGCGCCTGCGTCACCCGGTGGCTGTCGAATCGGCCCTGATGTTGTGGGTGGCGCTGATCGCGCTGGTGGTAAACGGCGGGATCACCGTCGCGCTGGTCGGCGGGCGACGCGACCTGAACCTGCGCGCCATCCTGCTGCATTCTTTCGGCGACGCTCTCTCCAATGTCGCGATCATGGTGGGCGCGCTGGCCATTCGGTTTTTTGGCGTTTCCTGGATCGATCCCGCCATCGGGTTGGTGATCGGCGGGTTGGTGCTGTGGTCCGCCTTCGGCATTATTCGCGAATCTGTCCACATTCTGCTGGAAGGTTTGCCGCGCAACATCCGGCTTGAAGACGTCGCCCAGGCCATTCTCAAGATCAAAGGTGTGCAGGAAATTCACGATATCCATATTTGGACGCTGGGAACCGATCTGCAGGCGCTTTCGTGCCACGTGCGCGTCCCGGACATGCACATGGAAGAAAGCGAAAAGATACTCGAGGAAATCACCGCGTGCCTGGCTCGGGAGTTTCAGATCCAACACAGCACCGTGCAATTCGAGCGCGCTGGTCTGGTCCCCGGCGGCTTGTACATGCCCGAACCATTGCGCGGCCGCTAGGCTGGACGGCGCGGCACACGCCGGTCACTTTTCCCAACCCTCGGAATTCAGCTCCACGGAACGCTCCACGCCTACGCGAGGCTCTATTCATCCGGAGAAAAATCATGGAAATGGGAACCTTTACGGCGAGGAATTGCGCTATTTATCGAGCGCGAGAATCCGGCTGGCAGCTTCGAAATTCGGAGTAAGGCGGTCCCGCTAGAGCTGGAACGACGCGCCGCTCGCTTCGTTCACCCGCTGCGTGGTGGCCACATCAATGTTCGCCACCTCGGCAAAGTGCCGGACGCCGTCCTTGGTCACGTATACGATGCGGTCACCCTGACGGGTGTACGCCACTGCCAAGGCTTTCTTCCCGTCTTTGAATACCAGCGTAAACTCCCCCACGTCAGGTAGCTTAGGCTGTGGCTCCTCCGCGGGTTCGGCCTCTGCGGCGTTGTTTCCGCCTTGCGAGGATGGTTGCAGAACGATGATCTGGGGTTGGGACCGGTTGTCCCCATTGGCCGGCTCGTTGGTTGGCTCGGTGGACTGGTCCTGGGGGCCAGAGGAGTCCGGAGAATAGTAGCCGCCGCCCGAGCCCCAATATACCGGCACGAAGGATGTCCCGCGCGCGTAGCCCGCTTCGCGCGCCGCCAAGGCCACCCGTTCTTCTGTTACCGGATCGATCAGCGCCTTGATCGCCAAATCCTGGTCGGCAGCGGAATTTCCGAAGTCGAGGGCGCCCAGTGGGTAGTTGTATTCGCCGTACGAGTCATTCGCGGTTACCGAACCGATACCGCCGCCACCCCGGCTGGTGCTCGATCTCTGTGTGGAGTGGCTTGGCCGTGGGGCGTTGCCGCTATGCGTGGAGTGAGTGCCGGTCCTGGCGGGGGGAGTCCCTTGATGGAAATTGAGGTTGGTGAACGAGACGTGCGCTGCGGCGGATGGCGCCGCCGCGGGAGCCGACCCAGGGCCCCGCTGGGCCCAAGCACTGCCGGACACGCCCAGCCCCAACGCGACCGCTACCGCCCAAGTCGTTGCAGATCTCATGGCCGGACCTCCCAAGGTACTTCCGCGCTATGCCCGATAGCGCACCTACTACTAAGATGCCCAGGCGGACATTCCGGTTACCTTCGGCATTCTATTCCCAAAGGTCCGGCATTTCACTGCGGATTCGCTGGGACGGTGCCGGGAGCAGCGCTGGCCATGCCGGCGTGGCGCCGCCCATTAGGCGGGATGGCTTTGCCGCTTTCACCGGTTGTGTTATAAACTTGCCCGCCTATGAAGCGAGGCAGGGATCCCGAATGAGTCATTCGGACAGTGCGCCGGAACGAGAGCCCCACGGGGGCGATATGGTATGTAACGCGCCGGCGAGCATTCCCATGCTATATTGCCCCGTCTGTTCGAAGCGGTTGGAATCGCGCAAGTGCAAGTTGATTTGCGAAGGTTGCGGGTACTATATGTCCTGCTCCGATTTCTACTGACGCGTAAGAGAGGATTGATCGCGGGTTATAGGTAACGCGAAAAATCATTTGTTGGCCTGGAGGCGAAACAGTGGCACTCAGAATCACGGATCGGGAAGCGAGTGGAGTGACCGTCGTCGAGATCGAAGGACGCATCGTGCTCGGCGAGGAAAGCAATTCGTTCCGCGAGCACATCAAGGGTTTGCTGGCGGCGGGGAAGAGGAAAATCGTGCTGAATCTGGCCAACGTCAGTTACATCGATAGCGCCGGGCTGGGTTCGCTGGTGGCCACCTTCAGCAGCTCCAAGGCGCAAGGCGCGACGCTGAAGCTTGCGAATCTCGGCAACAAATTCAAGGAAGTCTTGCAGGTCACCAAGCTCATGACCGTCTTCGACGTGTACGACAACGAAGCGGCGGCCGTGCAGAGCTTCGGCAACTAAGACGCTCGGGCGGAGGGTTTTTCCGGGTTAGCAGCACAGCGCATCCGGTTGCGCGGGTAGCTCCTTCCGCCTGAATCGTTTCAGCACGTCAAGACGCTTTCGCAAGCCCGGCGCGGAGCGCACCGCAGGGCCACGCCGTCCGGCCGTTAATATCGGTAGTTGGCGATTCCGCTCAGAAGCTTGGGATAGAAGTCAGTGGATTTTTGCGGCATTACATCGCCGCCCAGGGCGATGTCCGCCACTTCCTGCACATCCACCGGATTCAGAAGAAATGTGATTTGCGCTTCGCCGTTGTCCACCGCGGCGAGCGCAGCATCCATTCCTCGCTCGTAGGTGACGTTTAGTTCGGCGCTCACCGCTTCCGGCGTGATTCCCAAGCCCTTTTCGAGCAGCAGCCGGTGCAGCAGCACTACGTCCAGTTCACGGACGGGCGCCGGAACATCCGGAACCAGCTGTTCGAGGTTGGCATCGCGGCGCAGCGCGAAGAGATAGAAGGCGCCGCCGCCGGCGTAGACTCCGATCGCGTTGCCGCTGCGGCCACGGGCAGCCAGATCCTTTTTGAATTCCGCGTACGCGGTGGTTCTTTCGGCGGGGTTGGTGAAGGGATATGCGAACCAGTCGAAATAGCGGCTGGCGTCCTGGTCTTTCAGCTTTTGGAAATTAAAATCTTTCACGTTTCGGACCACCCGGTGAGTGGGCAATATCAGCAAGTCCTTATCCTGGGTGTTGAAGAGCGTCATCATCGCGAACTCGAAGGGCGCTTTGTTGTCACCGGCGCCTTCGCTTTCTCGCAATTCATTGCGGAAGGCCATGGCGGTTTCGTAGCGGTGATGGCCATCGGCGATGACCAGCTGCTTATCCGCGAGGGCCGCGGTGATGCGCTTGATCACCGTCTCATCGGTCAATGGCCACAGACGGTGCAGCACGTCGTATTCGTCGCGGACTTCGACGGTGGCGGGTTTGCGCGTGGCGATTTGCAGCAAACGGTCGACTCCGCCGGACTCGTCTTCGTACAACATGAAGAGCTGTCCGGTTTGGGTGCGGGTATGCCGCAACAACTCCAGCCGGTCAGCCTTCGGCCCGGCCAGGGTGCGCTCGTGCCGGTGCACGATTTCCGCGTCGTAATCTTCGATTCGCCCGAGCGCGATCATGCCGGTGCGGGTGCGCCGCTTGGAGGTGAGCGGATCGGTGAATTCCTGCGCGTAGACGTACACCGCCGGGCGCTCGTCCTGCGCCAGTATTCCCTGGGCGGTCCACTCCTCGAGCTTCTGGGCGGCGCGGGTGTAGACGTTTTCATCGGGCGTGTCGCCGGGCTCGCTTTTCCCTTTTTCCACCACGATCAGGTTATACGGGCTGGCCGCATAGTATTTCCCCTGCATCGCGGGCGAGATTTTGTCGTACGGCTGGGTCAACACCTTCTGCAAGTCGACCTTGTCAGCGTTGTAGCGGTATGCGCGAAACGGAGTAATTTCTGCCATGATTCCCTCAGGGAAATTTTCGAAGTATTGATTCTAGCGGAGGAGAAGCGGATTTCGATTTCGTTGCTTGCCTTCCGGTGTTCAATGAGTAGCGCAAACCATTCGCATCCGCTTGGTCTGCGCTACTAGACTATCGTATCCTGCTCTATTCTGGCGCGGAATTCCGCTTGGGTTGCCGTCTCCGGGTCCCGTCACCAATTATGAACCACTTATGAGCCACAATGCCCAACCACTTTCGGATTGCCGCGTGTTGGTGTTCGATCTCGATGGCACGCTGATCGACTCGAAGCAGGACTTGGTGGTTTCGGTCAACGCGATGCGTTCCCATTTTGGGCAGAGCGACCTGGACGCCGACAAAGTTTCCGAGTACGTGGGCGATGGCGCGGCCATGCTGGTCCGCCGGGCGCTGGGCGAGACCGCCACCGATCGGGACCTGGAAGCCGCGCTACTCTTTTTCGTCCGGCACTACCGTGCTCACATGCTCGCGCATACTTTGCCGTATCCCGGTGTGCGCGAGACGCTCGAGGTGCTGGCACCCCGGCCGATGGCAGTGCTCACCAACAAGCCGGTGCGGATCAGCCGCGACATTATTCACGCGCTGGGCCTCTCCCGTTACTTTTCTTGCGTCTACGGCGGGGACAGCTTTGAACGCAAGAAGCCGGATCCGATGGGCCTCACCGCCATCCTTAGTGAAGTGGGCGCTGCGCCGCGCCAGGCGATGATGGTAGGGGATTCCGACGTTGACATCCAAACCGCCCGCAATGCCGGTACCTGGGCCTGCGGGGTCACGTACGGCTTCCAGGCAGAGCGGCTGATTGGATCCAAGCCGGACCTGTTGCTCGATCGCTTTGAGGACTTGCCGGGGCACCTCTCGCGCCCGGCCGAATCGCGCCGATCCAACCAAACCTGAGATATCCGGAGTGTCCGCTGCGCTGGGGCCTCGCCTTTCCGTCAGCGAAATGTCGAAATGACATTTTGCCGGCGTTCGGCGTTCCTTTGGCCATTAGAATCAGGGACATAGCAAGCCATTCCTGGCAGTGTTGCGATTTAGAAGTTGGGGGTTCGGATCGATTTTGAGGCGGCGTCCCGACTCCTAGTTCGGCGGTTCATAGACCAGGCTTCGCTCCTTTCCTACGGGAAAGCTAGCATTTGCGGGAGCTGATTTGGTAGGGATCACTTCGGTGGAGATTGCGGTTTACGGGGTATCCGCGGCGCAGGGCGGATTCTGACTTGGCAGGTCGTGGCCGCCGGCGATATCTCGCCGCCAGCGGCCCAATCAGCAGGCTTAGGTTCGTTGCAGTTGTGGGACGCCGGCGTGGCTTTTCCCAAAAGTCTTTTCGTACCACTCCCAGGTGCGGCGCAGGCCTTGCTCGAAATTCACTTTGGGTTCGTAGCCGAGGATTTTCCGTGCCTCGGAGATGTCTGCCTGCGAGTGGAGGATGTCGCCGGTGCGGGGCGGCTCGTATTTGGCGGTGGCATTCTTTCCGGAGATCTTGCCTAACGTTTGCAACACCTGGTTCAGCGTGATTCGCGCGCCGGTGCCGCCATTGAACACCTTTCCCGAGGCGCCCGCGGCTTCGCATGCACGCAGGTTGAGGTCGACCACGTTCTCGATATAGGTGAAGTCGCGCGACTGCTCGCCGTCGCCATACACCTGCGGCTGCGCGCCTTCCAGCAACGCCAGGCTAAAGCGCGACAACACGCCCGAATATTGCGAAGTGGGATCCTGCCGCGGCCCAAAGACATTGAAATAGCGCAGGGACACGTTTTCCAGGCCATACACTCGACCGAAGACCTGGGCATACAATTCGCCGACGTACTTGGTCACGCCGTAGGGAGACAGCGGCGTGGCCTGCATGGTTTCCACTTTGGGCAGGGTGGGAGTTTCTCCATATGCCGAAGAGGATGCCGCATACACCAGGCGCTTGACCTTGGCGTCCCGGGCGGCCACCAGCACGTTCAGGGTGCCATCGATATTTATGCGGTTGGTTTCGATCGGATCCTTAACTGAGCGCGGCACCGAAGTGCGCGCTGCCAGATGAATCACGTAGTCTGCGCCGCGGACCGCTTTGGCGCACGTGTCGGGGTCGGTAATGCTGCCGCGCACGAAGTCGATCTTGCCGCGCACGCCCGCGAGGTTTTCTTCTTTGCCCGCGGAAAGGTCGTCCAGGACGGTTACCGAATGTCCGCGCCGCAAAAGCTCATCTACCGTGTTGCTGCCGATAAATCCGGCACCCCCGGTTACCAGGTAGCGCATCGGTAATACCTCCTGTGGATTGGATGCTGAGCCGCGATCTCGCCCGATCGCGCCGCGACGTAGCGGTTAGCTGCGTGTCTCTTGCGTACATTTGAATATTAGGGCGCGGAGCGCATGCGCGGCAAGAGGGAAACTTTGCCGCTTTCGTGTTCTGCAACTTATAAGCCGCTGCCAGCGGTTTGGTCCGAGCGTAGCGCTACAAACGCGGTATTACAGCGGAGCTGGAACAACGAAAGATGAAAAACTAAGTCTCCGGGAGGACCCAATCGTCTGGAGGGAAATCGATCTGCCAGAAGGTGGGTGCGGCTTTCACAAATTCCAGTCCCATTTGGGTTTTGCCGGCCTGTACGTTTCCGGTGTATACCACCCGGCATTCCTGGGCCTTCTTGGTGATTTTGTGGGTGACGGTAATTTTTTGGTCGGCGCGCAGGGCGGTGGTAATGGCGATCAACGCTCCGTGCGCGTTCACCACCAGGGTGCGCGTTTCTTCTTCGAATTTCTTGCCGTCGGCGCCGACGCCGCTGAGCACCACCGGCACGCTGAGCAGCACGCGCATGCTGCGCCGCCGTCCGGTTTCCTGGGCCCAACTGCCCGAAGGCGCTTTGTGTGGCATGATCATATCGCTCTCACCATAGCGCTATCATTTGCATTACGCACCCGGACTCTTTGGCGGTGACGCCAAAGACTTAATCTCTGGATGAATACCGTACCGATTTATGCGATCGCGGGGCCCGTTGCGCTAGCACAGCACAATCTTCTCCCGATTGCCCACCACGCGCCGGGTAGCGTTGCGGGTGTCCACCACCAGCCGCGACTTGTCCACGATCATTTCGCAGTCGTAACTGGTGTGGTCGGTCGCGATCAGCACGCAGTCATACTTTCCCAGTGCTTCGGGGGTCAAAGGGATCGACCTCAAGTGAGAAAAATCGTAGTGGCGCATCTTGTGCAGCGCCGGAAAGTAAGGATCGTTGTAATCCACGTGGGCACCGCGGTCGGTGAGCAGCTCCAGCAGTTTCAGGGACGGCGACTCCCGGAGGTCATCCACGTCTTTTTTGTAAGCCACGCCCAGCATCAGGATGCGCGAACCCTTCAGGCTTTTCTCCCGATTGTTCAGGGCTTCGGCGACGGCCTGGACTACGTGGTACGGCATGGCGGTGTTGATTTCGCCGGCGAGCTCGATGAATCGAGTGGCGAAATCGTATTCCCGGGCTTTCCACGAAAGGTAATAGGGATCCACCGGGATGCAGTGGCCGCCCAAGCCGGGCCCGGGGTAAAACGGCATAAACCCGAAGGGCTTGGTCGCGGCGCTGTCAATCACTTCCCAGATATCCAGATTCATGCGCAGGCTGAGCTGCTTCAGCTCGTTGACCAGCGCGATGTTCACACAGCGGAAGATGTTTTCGAGCAGTTTGACCATCTCTGCGGCCCGCGTCGAGGATACCGGAATCACCTTCGACACGATTTGCGAATACAGCCCCGCAGCCGCCTTACCGCTCGGCGGATTAATCCCGCCGACGATCTTCGGAATCTGAGCCAGGCCATACTGTTTGTTGCCCGGATCTTCGCGCTCCGGCGAAAACGCCAGGAAGAAATCGGTGGCGATTTTTTCGTCCTTCTCACTTTTGGTGATCGGGCAGCGCAGGCCGCCGCGTTCCAGGATGGGCAGAACCAGTTCTTCAGTAGTGCCCGGGTAAGTGGTGCTCTCGAGCACGATCAGCTGGTGGCGTTGCAGATTAGGCGCGATGGAAAGAGCGGTCCTCTCGACGTAGCTCAGGTCCGGTTCGCGGCGCTCATCGAGCGGCGTCGGGACGCAGATCAGCACCGCGTCCATGTCGCGCAGCCTGGCGAAGTCGGTGGTCGCATCCAAAAGCTTGGCGTCCACGTGCGTTTTGATTTTTTCCGCGGAGATGTGCTGGATGTAGCTCTCGCCGGCATTCAGCTTGTTCACCTTGAAGGGGTCGGTATCGAAACCGGTCACCTTGTGCCCGGTGTCCGCGAAGCGCAGCGCGAGCGGAAGCCCCACGTATCCGCATCCGATGATTCCGATGCGCAGTCCCTTGCCTGCAAAAAATTCTGGTGTGCGATCAGCTGCCATTATTTCCTTCCGTCGGAGAGGTTTTCGAGCTGCCCGAATGATTCAATCGAATATAGCAAGATTCCGGAAGCGGACAAACACGCGCGGCAGCGGATGATTTCAGAGTCGCCAACACCCCTGCAGAGCTCTTGCTTTGCGTCTAAGTTATGTAGTGTCAATTACTTATGCCGCCTATGGCAGTGGAAAGAGGATAGCGCATAGCGATTTTTAATTTCCGAAATACAGACCCGCGGGACGGAACGAACGTCTCGAAGCGAGAAGAGCTGAAATGAAGAGTGCAGGGGCGCTTCGATTTCCGGAGCGCCCCTGCAGAAGTCTGCTATGGGATGGTCGGCTGGATTTGCGCGGTGCCAGTCGTGGTTTGTCCCAACAAATCGGTTTCGATCAGGACGATCTGGGTTGGGCTGACGAAGTAGTACGCGAACCCAAACGCAGCCGAGTCTAGATTGAAGCCGATGGTGCCGCGGCCCACCGTGCTGTTGGTGACCGTGTAGGCGCCGCCGGAGATGGAGCCGGTAAAGAAAAAGGGCTCGCTCTGTTGGTCTTCATCGTTGGTGTCGACGGTGCCACTACTCAGCGTGCCGGTTCCGCTGGAGGTGGCCTGTCCCGAGAAATCGACTTCAATGCCGTTCGAGTCGACTCCTGAGAACTGCAGGCCGTAGCCGCCGGTGAGCGACGAGGTGGTGTATGGCCCAGCGGTCTGGGCCATCGCTTCTCCGCTGATGGTCGCGTCGGTGTCCGCTTCCATTATGTAGACGGTGTTACTGGAGGCGATGTAGAACGCGAAGGAAAGGGAGGCCGCGGGAAACCCGAGTCCCAAGGTCCCACGTCCATTCGAGGTCACCGATGCGAATACTCCCGACAGCGTGTAGTTCTGCGTTGGCTGGCCGGCGTTGTTTTCGTCGCCTACACCGGATACAGTCCCGACACCATCCGCAGTAAACTGGCCCACTTCGGCGAGCCCGCCAATAGTGGTGGTGCCACCGATATTCATCACGTAGTTGCCGGTAAGCGAAGCGGCGCTGTACGGAGCGCCGGACTGCAGGGTGGCGGTGCCGTACACCGATGCGTGGGTGTCTGACTCGATCACGTTCAGCGTGCTCGACGACACCACGTAATAGATGTAATTGACGGTGAGAGTGTCGTAGGTAAGCGTCAGCGTTCCCCGGCCGGTGGTGCTGTTCGGAGCGCCAATACTTCCACCGGAGATATTTTGCGCCAGGTTCACGCCGCCGGTGCCGAAGGCGTTGTTTAGATCGGTTTCGCCGGAGGACACGGACCCGCTGGATGCGGTGAACTGACCCACACGCGAATAGGCTTCGAGTGCCGGATCGACGCCATTGAGGCCGAAGGCAAAGCTGCCGTTCACGGTGCTGGCGGTGAACGCGGTGGTATCTTGCTGATTAAACGTGCCGGAGCCGGTGGCGGAATTGTCGAACCAGATAATTTGCCCCTGGTTGTTCGATTCGATCACGAAAGCGAAATTCTGTGCGCCGTCGGATGAGGTGTTTAAAGTCATGGTGCCGCGGCCATCGGTGCCCACGGTGTAGGTCCCGGTCAACGTCATGGCAGCTTGCGTCCCAATCGTGCCGCTGGCTTTTTTGACCAAGGTGACGTCTTCCACGCCGGCGCTGATGTTCCCTTTGCCATCGGCGGTAAAGCTGCCCACGATCGACAGCGGCCCCGCCGCGTTCTCACCGCTAAAGGTGAACGAATATTGCCCGCTTAGCAAAGACGCGGCAGTGGCGCTGCCACCGCCACCGGAACTGCCACCTCCGCCGGAGTTACCGCCACTACCACCGCAGCCGGTAAGAAGCGCCAGCATGGCCAGAGCAATGAATGAAGAGAAGAGAGACTTTTTCATCGCGAGCCCCCTGAGGTGGAGGCAACCGCAATCGGACGAAGTGCTTGTCCTCCGGTGGTACGAACGGTAATCGACTGGCTCGCCGAAGTGACGGTGCGTGCGAGCAGAATCTGTTTGCCTGCTACGGTAATCAACGAACCGGTGACCTGAACCTGGTCACCGACGTGAAACGGGATTTTTGCCGCGCCCCACATTCCCATGTGTACGGAGAAGGTCAGCGGAACGGTCTGCAGCGTGATGTAGTTTCCCGGCACACTGCCATGGGCTGGCTGGCCTTCAACCGCTCGAATCGTCCCGGAAATGGTGACTTCATTGGCCTTGTCGTACTTGGGCAGCCCATCGTTATTTTTTGATTGCTGGGCCCGCGCCGCCGGTGCGGCCAGGCTGGCAGCACAAAGCAAAAATGCGGCCAGGATCAAATGTATGAACCTCTTCATTGGTTCTCCTATGGAATGTCTCTACTGACGTATACGTTGCGCAGCGACAATTGGATTGGACAGCGGGCACTCCATTCTTGACGGGACCACTCTCGCGGTAGTCTCCCTAAATCATTTAACACGGCGAATTCATCCAGGTTGCGCTCCCGCCCCCACAAAATCGCGCGCGCGATTCGAACACGCGGACGCGGCCTATGAGGAGGCAGTACCGCAGACTTACATCATCGCAATCTTCTTCGGAGTAAGACGGCAAAACCGGTCGGCAAGTTGCATGGAAAGCATACAGGGTTCCACCCAAACCTAGTCCGCTGACGATGTAGTACGAACTGGCTCGTCCGGCAGGCTGGCAGGGCGCTTCGAATCGGGGGTTTGATATTGTGGAACAATTTCGCGCAAGCGCGCGCGGATTTCCGCGTCATCGCCGGAAAAGACGCTGGCGCGCAGCCGTTCGATTTGGTCCGCCAGGACTTTCCAGGCTACGGGCGCGCTGCGGATGCGTTTGATTTTTGGATGCGCGGTGGGCAGCAGTTCTTCCCGCTCCGAGCTGATTTTCTCGCACAACTTTTCGCCCTCGCGCAGGCCGGTAAATTCGATGGGGGTTTCTCGCTCGCTTCGCCCATGCAGGCGGATCAGCTTTCGCGCCAGATCCAGGATCGAAACCGGTTCGCCCATATCCAGCGCCAGAATCTCGCCGTGGCAGCCCAGGGTGTAGGAGAGCAGCACCATCGCCACCGCCTCTTGCGGGGTCATCAGAAACCGGCGGACCTCGGGATGGGTGATGGTGAGCGCTTGCCCGCTGTGAAGCTGCTCTTCCAGGATGGGCACCACGCTACCGCTGGATCCCAACACGTTTCCGAAGCGCACCGAAATGCAACGCAGCGATCCGCGTTGGCGGCCGGCGAGGATCATTTCCCCGAGCCGCTTGGTGGCCCCCATGACGCTGGCCGGGTTCACCGCTTTGTCGGACGAAATCAGGGCGAAGCCGCGGCACGAATATTCTTCGGCGACCTGCAGGAGCGACAGCAGCGAGAAAACGTTATTGCACACGGCTTCGCCTGCATTGCGTTCCATCAGCGGTACGTGTTTGTGCGCCGCGGTGTGGAACACGACATCCGGGCGGTGGCGCCGGAAAATAGCGCGCATGCGCTCGACGTCGCCGATATCGGCCACCAGATAGGCCACAGGGCACGGGTTGCCTGGAGCCGCCGGATTTTTCTGCAATTCGCTTTGTAGGTGGAAGATTCCGGTTTCGCTGCGGTCTACGCCGACCAGCGCTGCCGGATGCTGCATGCGAATCTGCCGGCACAGCTCGCTGCCAATCGATCCCGCCGCTCCGGTGACCAGTACGATCTTGTCCGAAAGTTCGCGCCGCACCGGCGCCGAATCGATTGCGATCGGCGCGCGGCCCAGTAAATCCTCCATCCGCACTGCGACGCTCACTTCGCGCTCCCGGGTATGGCCGATTGGTCCGGTACGGCCAGCTGCTGTTGCTGCGGCAGTCTGCGGCGGCGGCTTTCGCCGGGGCGAAGAAATACCGCCGCCAGCGTCTTCAGAATCAGCGCAACGTCGACGGAAAATGAAATGTTCCGGACGTAATCCAGATTGAGCGCCAGTTTATGGGGCAGCACCACGCGGCGATACCACTCTTGCGGATTTTCGTGCTCGGCGAGCATCTCCGCCTCATCGCGATAGGCGATAGACGCCGGGTCAGTGATCCCTGGGCGCACCCGAAGCACTGGCCGTTGCTCCGCCGTGTAACCCGCCACGAAGCTTTCAAGCTCGGGACGCGGCCCCACGAGGCTAATGTCGCCCTTCCAAACATTCCATAGTTGCGGCAGCTCGTCGATCTTCCAGCGCCGCAGAACTGCTCCCAGCGGCGTGATGCGCGCGTCGCCGGCCACAGTAATGCACGCCTTCGCGCCGGCCGGCGTTAGCGCCATGGTGCGAAATTTAATCAGCGAAAACGGCTGGCCATTTTTACCCGCGCGGCGTTGCGAAAAAAACACCGGACCTGGTTCAGCCTCGCCGCGCGACGCCATGGCCACCGCGGCCGACACGGCCAGGAGGATCGGAGACAACACCATCAGGCCGGCCGTCGCGGCTGCGCAGTCGAAAATCCGTTTTCCGTATGGCTGGTAGAATCTCACTCGCTGTCCAAGAAAAACCCTAGCGCCCAGCGCTCATCGCGGCTCTGCCGGCAGCTCGCTTCGACGGCACCTTCGCGCCTTGGGCAATTTCGCACACCGCTTCAATCACTCGTTCGATCTGCGCGTCTTGCATATCCGGGAAGATCGGCAGCGACAGGGAACGGCGATATTCCGCCTCGGCCACCGGGAAATCTCCGCGACGATAGCCAAATTCGTGTTGGTAGCGCGGATGCAAGTTCAACGGCATGAAATGCACGCTGGCGCCAATTCCGCGATGTTCGAGCGCCTGAATGAATTGCTCGCGATCGATCTCCAAAGTGCCCGGCCGGATGCGAACGATGTAGAGATGCCACGATTGCGAATTTTTCGCGGCGGACTCCGCCGAAAACCCGAACTCCTCCGCGCCAGCGCCGCCGCCGGCCGCGGGTTCACCGCGCAGCTCGATCGCCTCTAAGCCAGCGAACGCCTGAGTGTATCGCGCGGCGATCCGCTCCCGAGCCTGGCGCAGCGCCTCGCATTTCTTCAGTTGTACCAGGCCGATGGCGGCCTGAAAATCAGTGAGGTTGTATTTGTACCCCGCCTCGGCCACTTGGTATTTCCAGGAAGGCTCTTGCTCGCGGCCGCGCGCCCCTTCCCGCTCGATCCCGTGCAGGCGCAGACGACGCAAACGCTTCGCGGCCCGGGCATCCGACGTGGTAATCATCCCGCCTTCACCGGTGGTGAGCGTCTTGGTGGCGTAAAAGCTGAATGCGGTGAACTCGCTGATCGATCCCACCATGCGCCCGCGATAACGAGTGGGCAGAGCATGCGCGGCATCCTCCACCACGCCGAGGCAGTGGCGGCGCGCGAGCGCCTCAATTTCGTCCATCGCGCAAGCCATCCCGCCCACATGAACGGCGATGATCGCGCGCGTCCTGGGCGTTATTTTGCGCTGCGCGTCGACGCAAGAAATATTCAGCGACGCGGAATCGATATCCACCAGCACCGGGCGCGCACCGGTCAGCACCACGGCTTCTGCGGTTCCAGTGAAAGTGGTCGCCGGCACCAGAACTTCGTCCCCGCCCCCCACTCCGCGGCAAATGAGCGAAAGGTGCAGCGCCGCGGTCCCGGAAGAAACTGCCACCGCGGCGTCGGCGCCTACAAACTGCGCGAATTGGCGCTCAAAGTCCGCGGTTCGCTCGCCGGTGGTCAGCCACCCGGACCGCACCGCTTCCGCCGCGGCAAGCGCTTCGTCCTCGCCCACCGCTGGCCGATGAAAGGGAATCGCTGCGACGCAACGCCGCTCCCCGTTACTACGGTTATCTTCGATTTTCGGCATGGGCAATCGTACCAGAGGAAAGGAATTCAGATGCATGGCGCGGCAAAAAAGGAGCCAGGAAGCGAGGATCGAAAAACTAAGGTGTGGGAGGGCTAGACTTCGACGCCGTGGGTGCGGCAGACCTCCATCACCCCGAGGCGGTCTTCTGCGCCCACTTTGCTGAGGATGTGATGGATATGATTTTTTACGGTTTGTTCGGAAAGATTCAAATTGGAGGCAATCTCTTTATTGGTGAGCCCGCGGGCAATCAGGGGCAGAAGCTGCTGTTCCCGGCGGGTTAGTCCAATCTGGTCCCGCAACTGCTGATTGGGCAGCGGCAACGGCATAACTTGCCGCGAAACGAATCGGAACAATATGCGGCACAGGCATGGCGGGCAAACCACTTCGCCGCGCGCCACGGTGCGCACCGCATCGACGATGTCTACCGCCGACGCATCCTTCAGTAAATATCCAGACACCCCCCGGCGCACCGTCTCCAGGAAGATTCGCTCGTCCGCTTCCATGCCGATGACTAGTGCTTTCCAACGCAAGCCGTCGCCCAGTATTTCGTGAACCACGTCGTCCGGCGACAATATGGCCTCGGCGGAGTCGAACAGTAAAATGCTGGCGTCGGATTCACGAATGTTTTCCGCCGTGGCGTCATTGATTCCTTGCGACGGCTGCGCCCATATGTCCGTCCTTTTGTTCAGAATCCGAGCGAGGGATTCCCGCAAGAGCCGGTTCGCCGATACGACATAAACTCCAATTTGCTGACAGGGCACGAAGCGTCCTTATATTTTAAGTTGGGGTCCGATTGCGAAGACGTTGAGAGGAGCGGATGCAGGGCACCTGACTGCTATTCTATCACCGGTCCACCTGATTTCCACAGCCCAGCACCAATCTCGCCCCTAAAATTGTCAAAAGTGCTCCGGGTGAGTTTTTGAGCTACAACCTCCTCCGATTGCAACTGCGTTGTACGGCCTCCTGCTGGACTATCGTCTCAAGAATGGCCGCGAATCCCTGGTGCAGTCTCAATTCTGTATCAGTGGCCCCTACCTTCAAGAACACCACATCGGCCAAATGGTTGCATCTCTTCATTGCTAACCCCTTACATTGCGAAACTTTAATCTCCCCAGTGCCATTTTCGGACCATCCACGCTTCCTCTGTCCGCTCTATACCTTGCAAGGCTACCGCCAATCGAGGCGGCGTGTGTATAAACTTTGTAACGTATCGGTACACTTTTCCCCCTAGCCTCATACTGCGTTGTCTTGCCACCCAGCCCTGCGCTATGCTCGCTGGCTCATGATCGACATTCACTGCCACTTACTTCCGGGTCTCGATGACGGCGCGACCTCGATTGAAGTTTCCCTCGAGATGGCCGGCATGGCCGTGGAGGAAGGCATCACCCACGTAGTCGCCACCCCACATGCCGGCGCTGGATTCACGTTTCGCCCTGACGCCGTCAAGGAACTTCGCGGGGAACTGCAGGGGCTCCTGGGCGATCGGCTGACGTTGCTGACCGGCTGCGATTTCCATCTGAATTTTGAGAACCTGCAGGACATTCGGACCGCGCCCGAGCGCTTCACCATCAATCAAAAGACCTACCTGTTGGTGGAGTTCGCGGATTTCTCCATTCCGCCGACGATCGACCAGGAATTGCATAACCTGCAACTCGCCGGCCTTCATCCGATCATCACTCATCCGGAACGTAATCCGCTGATCCGCAGCCAGCCGGAACGGCTGTACAAATGGATCCGCCAGGGTTGCTACGCGCAGATTACCGCGCAATCGATTCTGGGGAAATTTGGCGAACGTGCGCGAGCCGCGGCGGAATTATGGTTGGACGAAAATGCGGTGCACTTCGTCGCCAGCGATGCGCATAACACCACCAGCCGGCCGTTGCGGCTGAAGGAAGCATATGCCTCGATTGTCTCGCGAAAAGGCGAGGCAGTGGCCCGCGCTCTGTTCACTGAAAATCCCCGCGCGGCCATCGAAGGCGAGCCGCTTCCCTTTGTGCCGATGCTTGCTGAGGATTTAGGACAGGCGCCAGGTGCCACGCCGAAGAGGCGGAAGCGTTTCTGGTTTTTCTAGTTTTCGGGCGGGCAGTTCTGTCTGCCCGGAATGCCATGGGCGGGTTGCGGGCGGCTAGAACAGCTCCAAAATCTCTTCGTAACGCTTGAACGGCGGAATCAAATAGGCTCCGGCGATTCCTTCGCCGCGCGCGGTCTGGGCCCAATCCAGCATCGTCCGCGCCAGGGCAAACCCGCGGTCTCGCGCCGCGGTTCCGGCGGCTTCCAGCTCTTTCAGCGTCGCTTCGGGAATCACGATGCCGGGCACTTCATTATTCAGCCGCAGCGCCTGCTTGTAGCTGGTGAGCGGCCACAGGCCGACCAAAATCGGCACCGGCGAGTGCCCACCCAGGAGTTTTAGAAACGCGCTCCAGTGTTCGGGATCGAAGATCGGCTGGGTCATGGCGAAGTGCGCGCCCGCGGCGATCTTGGCTTCAAAGCGGCGCAGTTCTTCATCGATATCTTCCGCCACCGGGTTGACGGCCACGCCGATGGTAAAATTCGTTGACCCGCCCAGATTTTTCCCGGCCCAATCGGTTCCCTGGTTCAGCCGCGACATCACCTTCACCAGCCCGATCGAATCCACCTCGTACACGCCGGAAGTTTCCGGGTGATCGCCGAGTGATGGCGGGTCGCCGGTGATCGCCAGCACGTTGCGCACGCCGCCGATCGTCCACGCGCCCAGCAGCATGGCTTGCAGGCCGATGATGTTGGCGTCGCGGGTAGTGAGGTGGGGAATGGTTTCGAATCCCCGCGCTTCCAGCGCTCCGCTGAGCATCAACGCGTCCATGCCCACGCGGGCCAGCGTACCGCTGTTGATGTCGATGGCGTCCACCCGGCCGGAAGCCATCACCCGGGTGACCTGTTCGACCACGCGATCGATCGATACGCCCTTGGGCGGATCGATTTCCACCGACACCACGAATTTTTTATCCTGAATTTTCTTCCATAGCGAGCTTTCCGGTTCGCGCGCCGCCACCGCCACTGCTTGCGGCGCCGCCACCGCTGCACCGTGCGAGCGCACTTCCGCGCCGGGCTTCAGCTTCTTTACCGCTTCGGCCATCGCGCGCACATGCTCCGGAGTGGTTCCGCAGCAACCACCCAGAATCCGCGCGCCGATCTCCACCGCTTCCCGTGCGAACAGAGCGAAATATTCCGGCGAAGATTTCGGATAGACGGTGCGATCGCCCACGCGCTTGGGAAACCCCACGTTGGGCATGGCGCTCAGCGCCGCGCCCGTTCCGCCGGTCGCTTCCGCCAATTCCTGCAGGATCGGAAGCAGCGACTGCGGACCTACCGTGCAGTTCGCTCCGACGGCTTGAATGTTCTTGCTCCGCAACGCCGCCCACGCATCGCGCGGCCGGGTGCCCCCCAGCGTGAGACACTCTTCGGAGTAGGTGAGTTGCGCAATCACCGGTAATTGCGAAAAAGAGCGGATGGCATCCACCGCCGATAATAGCTCTTCCAGATCGCTGAACGTTTCCAGGATGAAGAGATCCACCCCGCGCTCTTCCAGCGCCGCGGCTTGCTCCCGGAAAATTTCCGGAGTGGATTCCGGCATCGGCTCGAGTTGCCGAACGATCCCCAGCGGCCCAATCGAGCCCGCAATGAGCACTTCGTGTTTCGCGGCTTCGCGAGCTTCTCGCGCGATTTTTACCCCGCGAGAATTGAACTCGGCGACGCGATTGCCCATGCCCAACGAGGTGAGTTTGTGGCGGTTCGCGCCGAAGGTATTGGTCTCAATGATCTGCGCGCCGGCTTCGAGATAGGCCATGTGCGCGCGGAATACCGCTTCGGCGTGGGTCGAGTTCAGTTCTTCGACAGAGCGCTGCGGGCCCACTACCTCATAGAGCAGCGACCCCATCGCGCCGTCGGCGACGAGCACCGCTTCTTTCAACCGCTGCTGAAAGTCTTCGATTTTCATGAGAGTTTGCGGCTACCGAGGGAAGCGAAATCCCCAATTACGCCAAAAATTCTGCAAGTTGTTCGACGGCTTAGCGCTTTTGCTCGACCAGCGCCCTCACCGTGTCCATCAAATCAAACTTAGTGAGAATCTCGTATTTCTTGGGGCCCACTTCAACGAACACCGCGGGGCCCTCGTGGCTCAGCATGTAGGTTACCCGCTCGACCGGCGCGTCATGCGCGATCTGCGCTAATGCGGGTCCCATCACTTCGCGAATCACCAGCTTGCGAAGATCTTTCCCTTGCAGCGCGAGAGTCAGGATCTGGTCCTCGTAGATCGTTCCGATCGGTGCGTCGTCCTCAAACACCGGCAATTGCGAAATATCTTCCTGCTGCATGGTATGCAGCGCGTGAAATACTGTCTGGTACGGACGGGCGATAATCAGCTCGCGGGTTTTGCCGATTTCATTCTTCACGCGCAGCACGTCCGCGGCGGTCAGCGGCACTTCCGATTCCACGTAGCCGTGCTCGCGCATCCAGCCGTCGTTGTAAATTTTGCTGATGTAGCGCGAACCGGAGTCGGGAGCCAGCGCCACCACCACATCGCCTGGCTTGCAAGTCTTCGCCACCCGCAACGCCGCGGAAACCGCACCACCGCCGGAACCTCCGGTGAAGATGCCCTCTTGCTTGGCCAGCCGGCGCGCCCACACGAAGCATTCCTCGTCGGTCACCTGCAAAACGTCATCGACGATGTCCAGATCCATGGTCTTGGGGAAGAAGTCTTCGCCGATTCCTTCCACGACGTATGTCTTCGCCTTGCCTACCGTCCCGCTTTTCTTGAAGTCGTAATACAACGACCCAACTGGATCCACCCCGATCAGCCTCACCTTGGGATTTTGTTCCTTCAGGTATTTGCCCGCGCCGCTGATGGTTCCGCCGGTACCCATACCGCACACGAAGTGAGTGATTTTTCCTTCGGTGTCGTTCCAGATTTCCGGGCCGGTGGAACGGTAGTGCGCTTCCGGGTTCATCGGGTTGGCGTACTGGTTCGGGTAGCAGGAATTGGGGATTTCGCGCGCCAGCTTCTGTGCGATTGAATAGTAGCTGCGGGGGTCTTCCGGTTCGACCGCCGTCGGGCAAACGATCACTTCCGCGCCCAGCGCCTTCAGCGCGTCGATTTTCTCGCGCGATTGCTTATCGTTGATGGTGAACACCACTTTATAGCCGCGGGCGGTGGCCACCAGCGCCAGTCCCATGCCGGTATTTCCGGAGGTCCCTTCGATGATGGTGCCGCCGGGCTTGAGCAGACCGCGGCGTTCGGCATCGTCGATCATCGAGATGGCCACGCGGTCCTTCACCGAACCGCCGGGGTTCATATACTCGGCCTTTACGTACACCTCGGCGGCCATGCCCTTGGTGACCCGGTTCAACCGGATAAGCGGCGTATCTCCCACCGCTTCCAGTATATTTTTGCATTTCATGCAGATAACTCCCGGCCGATGCTCGCGCAACTAGATTAGAGACTCACCGAAAATCTGTCCAGCGGCACTTTGCCGATGCGTTCCCGCATCACACGCTTGGGAGCCGCAATGGTATGCTCGCGGTTGATGCCCGCCGCCCCCGAACCGCCGTCCGAGCGGCCCGATGCCGCGCGTGATCGCTCGCTAGAATCGACTTCTCGTGATGCCTTGGCGCCGGGGCCCGCGGGCGAGGCCGCTCTCGCACTATCGCGGGGTGACCTGGCGGTTGGGTCTGCCACCGAACTAATTTTCTACGATGGCCATTGTGGTTTTTGCCACCGCGCCGTCCGCTGGGTACTCAAGCGCGATCCTGCCGGGATGCTTTTCCGTTTCGCCCCGCTGCAAGGCCCCACGTTCCAGAAACTGGTCCCGGCGTTCTATCGCGCCACGCTGCCGGATACCATCGTGCTGCGAACCAGCGACGCCAAGCTGCTCGTCCGTTCCGACGCGTTCATCCACATCCTGCGCCGCCTCGGCGGCCCGTGGCTGCCGCTGACCAGGGTGCTGAATATGGTCCCGCGCTTCATCCGCGACGGTGCCTACGACTTCGTCGCGCGCATCCGCCTTAGTCTGTTCGCCCGCCCTACCGGCACCTGCCCGCTCTTACCGCCCGATCAGCGTGCCCGCTTCGACGACTAGCGGAGTAGGGCAACTTGCGTTTCTGTCGATATCGGGATCGATACGCCAACATGCGCGCACTTGCCGATAAAGCCTAAAATAGCTAATATGTCTATATTGTATAAAATGGCTGTAATGGCTGTAATGGCTGTAATGGCTGTGGGAGGATGGCGCTTATGAGTACGTCACCTATTTCGAAAGGGCCAGGCGGTTTTCGCGGTACGAGAGAGGAGTCGTCGGTTACCGCGACGGAAGCCAAGAATGAATTTGGGCGCCTTCTTGAAACGGTCATACGGGGAGGAAGGGTTTTCATCACCAGACACGACGCTCCGAAGGCCGTTCTGATTTCGGCTGAGGATTTTGAAGCTCTATCGGCTGCCGCAAAGGCCAACGTAAAGAATAAGCTGAATACTTTGCGCAATGAATTCGATGCGCTTCTGGCAGAAATGCAAACGCCCCGCGCGCGCGCCGGAATCGAAGCTGCATTCAGTGCTGCACCAGAGGAACTAGGACGCGTGGCGGCGGAGGCGATGAGGAAACGTGACTGAGCACTCTCCGGTCGCACGGATCTTCGTTCTGGCTGGAACTAACGGCGCCGGAAAGAGCAGCGTCATGGGCGCCATGGTCCTGGAGAAAGGCGCCACGTTCTTCGACCCAGACGCGGCCACCAGAAAAATTATTGCAGCTAATGACTCAATCACTTTAGGCGAAGCGAACAGCATGGCGTGGCACGATGGAGTCCGGATGCTGCAGCAAGCGATTGACGAGCGCCTCTACTTTGTCCTTGAGACGACGCTCGGAGGAAGCACTATCGCGGGCATGCTGGAGTCAGCGCTAGAAAGAGGTGCAGAGGTTAGCGTTTGGTATGTGGGCCTAAACAGCCCGGAACTCCACGTTGCACGGGTGAGAGCCAGAGTTCTTTTGGGCGGACACGATATTCCCGAGGAAAAGATTCGAGAACGCTACGAGCAGAGCCAATACAACTTGATCCGACTTCTCCCGAGGCTGACCGAGCTTCAACTATTTGACAACAGCGAAGAAGCTGACCGGTATGCAGGCATACCACCCAAACCGAAACTCATCCTTCACATGGATCGTCAAAAGATCGTGGGCGGGTGTGACCTGACTGTCGCGAATGAGTGGACAAGAGCAATCCTCGTCGAAGCCTACAGAGCCAGGAGGAACTAATGGACCGCCAAAACATATCCAGCGGCACGCCGTGGGAGCCCAAGGTTGGGTACTCGCGCGCGGTGCGCGTGGGACCGCACATTCAAGTATCGGGAACCACCGCTACCAACGCGCAAGGCGAACTGATCGCTCTCGGCGATTACTACGGCCAAGCCGTCCAGATCATCCGCAACATCGAATCCGCTCTAGCCAAGGCCGGCGCTACGCTGGATGATGTGGTCCGAACTCGCATCTACGTCCGCGACATCTCGCAATGGGAAAATGTAGGCCGCGCGCATGGTGAATTCTTCGGCTCGATCCGGCCCGCCACCAGCATGATCCAGGTCGGCGGCTTCGTCTCGCCCGACATGCTCGTGGAAATCGAAGCCGACGCCATCGTTACCAACCCGAAGTAGGAGAAGCCGGAGACCCACGGAGTGGAACGAAGCGTTCTGGTCCGGCCGAACTTGTAACCAGATATTCACAATTACCTCTGGCGGGGTCCGATAAAATGTCCCGCCATGGCTGAGCAGGGCCTACAAATAGAGCTGGTGCCGTCGCCGCCTGACGGCCCGCGGATCCTGCGGTTTGCCGGCGCTCTCGCGCTGCCTAGCATTTTCCAATTCCAGTCCACGATGCGTGCGGAGCCCGCACCCATCACCATCCTCGATCTCACCTCGATTGCCTATATGGACTCCGCCGGACTTGGCGCGCTGGTCGGCGCATTTGTCTCGGCGCAGGCCGCCAAACGAAAAATTGTCCTAGTCGGAGTTCCGGAGCGCGTCGCGGTGCTCATGGATATGACCCACGTTCGCTCGCTGATCCCCAGCTACGCCACGCTCGATCTCGCGTTGGCCGCCCTCGCCGGTGGGAATTAGGCAGACTCATTTCGCGTAAGAATCAATCCCCTTGAGTATCGCCAACGCGATTCGGTCGCTGCGTTACGCTAGAATGGTTCCCGCATGGCAAGCTTCTATCAGACGTCGATGAAGTTTGGCGGCGGTACGCTGTTTGGCCGCTTGGCCTTCACGTTCCTGCTGATCATCGCGATTGGCGTGGGAGCTGCGACCGGCCTGCTGTTCGTCTACACCAGCGATCTGCCGCAAATCCGCGCTCTCGAAGATTATCGGCCCGAGGTGGTCACTGAACTTTATGCCGACGATGGCCAACTCATTGGCAGCTTCGCACTGCAGCGCCGCATCCTGCTTACTTACGAGCAAATTCCCAAGGTCTTGAAAGACGCCTTGCTCTCCACGGAGGACCAGCATTTCGAGGAGCATTGGGGCGTGGATTTTCCGCGAGTGATCGAGGCGGCCTATCGCAACGTCCTGCTCCGCCGCCGCGCCGAGGGCGCCAGCACGCTCACCATGCAACTCGCGCGAGTCCTGTTTCTCACCCCCGATAAGAATTTCCGGCGTAAGGTGCAGGAAACCGCTCTGGCCATCCAAATCGAACGCCACTACACCAAGCAGCAGATTCTTGCCATGTACTCGAACCAGATCTACCTGGGCCACGGCAATTACGGTTTCCAAGCCGCCTCGGAATTTTATTTTGGCCACCCAGTCAGTGACCTCACCCTGCCCGAAGCCGCTTTGCTCGCCGGGATCGTTCGCGGGCCCAGTTATTCCCCCATCCTTCACGTCCAACGCGCCCGCGCCCGCCGCAACACAGTGCTCTCGCTGATGGCGCGCGACGGCAAAATCACCGCCGCTCAGGCCGAAGCGGCCAGCCAGCTGCCGATGACCCTGCATGTGGCGTCGCAGCGCAACGATCTCGCACCCTATTTCGTCGAGGAACTGCGTCAATATCTCGAGCGCACCTACGGTACCGCCGCGGTTCACGAGCAAGGCTTACGGGTTTACACCTCGCTGAATGTCGCCATGCAGCGCGCCGCCGATCAAGCTGTCCGCGATGGTTTGCACAACTACGACCGCCGCCACGGTTGGCGTGGCAATCTTCCCAACATTAGCAGCGACAAGCTCGGAGCTATCGATACCTACCAGCCCGACGACTGGCGCGCCACGATCGAGAAGGGAAGCTACGTCGCCGCGGTGGTGACCGGCGTCGACGCCAATTCCGCGGCGCTGAAAATCGGGCCTTACAAAGCCATACTTACCCGCCCGGATTTCGCGTGGACCGGGCACCGGTCCGCCGCCGAGTTATTGAAAGTAGGGGATGTGCCGGTCGTACACATCACCGATCTTTCACCAGGGTCTTCCCCGGCGGGCAGCGCGCACGCAACGCTTGAACAGCTTCCCGTAGCGCAGGCGGCTTTGCTGGCCATCGACAACGCCAGCGGGGAAATTAAAGCGATGGTCGGCGGCTACAGCTTCGAAGATTCGAAATTCGATCGCGCCACGCAGGCGCTGCGGCAGACCGGCAGTTCGTTCAAGGTTTACGTCTACGCCACTGCTCTGGAGCAAGGCGCCACGCCATTTGACACCATCGTCGACGAGCCGGTTACCTACCGCAGCGGCAATCAGGATTATTCCCCGCGCAACTACGACGACAAATTCGAAGGCCGCATCACCCTTCGCCGCGCGCTCGCCGATTCCCGCAACGTTCCGGCAGTGCGCCTGGCAGAAAAATCAGGAATTCAGAGCGTGATCGACACCGCCCGCCGCTTCGGCATTACCAGCCCGCTGCCCCCGTACCTCCCGATTGCCCTCGGCGCGGCCGATCTCACGCTAATGGAACACACCTCTGCGTTTACCGTGTTTCCGAGCGAAGGAATTCACATCGAGCCGACCATGATTCGCCGCGTCACCAGCTACGACGGAGCGGTCCTGGAAGAGCACCACCCCATCGTCACCGACGTCATCCCGCCTGACGTAGCCCACACCATGACCGCCATGCTCGAAGACGTTGTGCAGATCGGCACCGGAGTGCGCGCCAAGGAATTGGGCCGCCCATCGGCGGGAAAGACGGGCACCACCAACGATTTCACCGATGCGTGGTACATCGGATTTACGCCATCGCTGACGGCGGGGGTGTGGGTAGGGAACGACGACAAGCGCGTTTCGCTCGGAAAGAAAGAAACGGGTGCCCGCGCCGCGCTTCCCATCTGGCTGCAGTTCATGAAGCAGGCAATGGCAAAGACGCCGCCCGAAGATTTTCCGAGTGTGATCTCGCTGGAAAAACAGGCCACCACCAAGTCGGTCCAGGTGGATACTCAGGACACCGCACCGCTCGCTGACGCTGCCGAGCAGGGTCTAGCGGAGCCGAAAGAAACCCCTAACGCCCCCGGCCTCCCCGCTCCCCACACCGTGCCGCCGGCGCCGAATTCCAAGCCGCCCCAGCCGCAACATCCATAGTCGCCAATCGCAATCAAGCCAGCCTTCAGCGCCCGGGCGAACGTCGAAACGGATCCCAGCCTTTTGATACCAATTCCCGGCGCTCTCCGTCACTCCCGACGATCACCACTTCAGCTCCGCCGCGAATTTCGCCGATCTGACGAATGCGAGCGAACCCCGGCGCGGCGCGCAATCGAGTTGCTCGAGGACGGGGGACACAGAAAAGCAGCTCGTAATCCTCTCCGCCATCAAGCGCCAGGTCTCGCGCTGACACCCGCGCCATTCCGCGTAGTTTTCTTACCACGTCTGGGATTTTCACTTGCGGCACACGATCCGTCCACACTTCTGCCCCAACCCGGCTCGCCGCACACAGTTTCGGAAGGTCGGTGGAAAGGCCGTCCGAGAGGTCCATCATCGCCGAGGCTAGTCCGTGCTGACCCAGCCACATTCCCAATTCGGTACGAACCGAAGGGTACAGATGTCTCCGAAGGACTCCGCGGACCCCGGCCCGATCCCCCAGGCCTCTGAGCATTAATTCCAAACCTAGCGCGGCGCGGCCGAGCGCTCCGCTGACGTAGATCTGGTCCCCGGCCTTTGCGCCAGACCGATATACCTCCCGCCCTGGCAAGACATCCCCGATCACCGTAACGCTGATGGCAACTTCGTTCTTCTCGGTGGTATCGCCTCCAATCAAGGCCATTCCAAACTCCCGGGCCGCGCGTCGCAGTCCCGCCAGAAATGGATCCATCCATTTCCCGGTGCGCCGAGCCGGCAGAGCCAAGCTCAACAGAAAATAGCGAGGCCGGGCGCCCATGGCGGCCAGATCACTGGTGGCGCGAGCAAGAGCCTTATATCCAACAGCTTCCGGCGGTGTATGTTCTTCTGGCAAAAAGTGCACGCCTTCGAGAAAAAAATCGCAACTGAGCACCCAGTTTTTCTTCGCGTCGGTAAGAATCACCGCCGCGTCGTCCCCGATCCAGCCGTTTGGCGGGTGGCCGAGCTGTTTCAAATTGAGACGAGGGACAGCAAAACCTTTCGTAATGCGTTCGATCAGGTCCCCTTCGTTGTCCCTGTGTACAGTTGTCGCCAACGTCCTTTTCCTCTCTACTTGGTCTCCCATCGCAGGGTCCGGCCGATTATATATGGGTGCGGCGGCGGGAAAGCTAATACCAGCCCCTATCTTAAACGGGAGTTTAAGGTTGACGCATGACTAGCGAATCCTTACAATCGCGAGGCTTAAGGTTCTTTGCTCTTAGTTCAGTTATTCCTACCGCTTGGCTGGAAACTGCAGGGCGTGCAGCGGCCAGTTTGGCGAGAAGACGTGGTCAGCAAATAGCTCAAATGAAGTCCAAATCTTACACGTTTTTTATTGCTTCTGGCGATGGCGCTAGTGTCCGCCGCGTCCGAGTACCACTCTACGCCCTCCATGTGCTCACTATTTTGCTCATTGTAGGCAGTATTACGGTGGTTGCAGCGCTTGGTTCCTACAGCCGCATGTTCTGGAAGGTGGCGAACTACAATTCGCTGCGTCGCGACCAGGATAGCCTCAAAGTCCAGTATCGACAGCTGCAATCTCAGGTCAAAGACACCAACGACCGCCTGAACTCGCTGCAATCCCTGGCTGGTGAAGTGGCAGCTGCCTACGGTATCACTCGGTTCAGCCACACTCCCTTCGGTTTATCCGATAATGCGACCGACCAGGATGCCTCGTTCCAGCGCTCGGTAGAGCAGTTCAATTTCCTGGAACGGTACACCCCCTCCGACGCTCTGCTTAGCCAGACGGGGATGCACGTGATGCCCCTGGCTCGCTTCGGGAGCTTTGGCGTCGAGCCGTCGATGTGGCCGGTTCGCGGACAGATTACCGGGCAGTTTGGCGAGCGCCTGGACCCTTTTAGTGGGGAAGGCGCGTTTCATGCGGGTATCGATATCGCGTCGCATTACGGTGATGGCGTGGTCTCCGCCGCCGATGGCACGGTCCTGGTGATGGAACAACGAGCCGGTTATGGCCGCCTGATCATCGTCGATCACGGTTTCGGCGTGGCCACCTGGTACGGCCACCTCTCCGCCTTTAGTACCCATGTCGGCATGCAAGTGAAGCGTGGCGAAATCATCGGCTACGAAGGGCAGAGTGGCAAATCGACCGGCCCGCACCTGCACTACGAGGTGCGTATCTACAATACCCCCGTAAACCCCTTTAACTACTTGAAGTCCACCGCTTCCGTGGCCGCATCTGGCGGCGACTAGTGTTTCGATACGCCGCAATTTAGCCCTCCTTTCCGATATCGCGCGTGATGACTACCTGTCCTTTGCGCCGCTTGGGCGGTGGTCGAGCGGTGGTTAGTTTGGGGTAACGCTCCTGCTGCCTGACCTACAGTGTTACCCTTAGCTTTCGCCTGTAGACCACGTGCGATCAGCAACATCCTTGTCACCAACTGCTCACTTCCCCGGATCGTCTCACCTGTCCTTTATAAGAACTTAGGAAGTCTTCGAGCTCTGCTTGTTTCAGGTCTTACTAATGCCCCCAGGCATACAGTATTACCCTTAGCTGCCCATGATTCACACTGTGTGAACGGCGCCGCGACAGCCCTGCGGCTCGTTAATCCCATATGAACCAGTACTTTGCGAATTCGGGCCCGCCCGTCCCTGCCGATGGCGACATCGGCAACTGGCCTTCTGGCCATGTGCGTTTACCGCGGGCTGTACCACAACCCACCCTTCGACCAGTAGTTTCCCGGAGGGCGCCCGGCTATCCTCTGCGTGTGAGCCCAACCTCTCGAACCACCAGCCGCACCCTGCTAAGCCCTATCTCAACTGTTTCCAGGCGCTTAAGGCGCTATGGTTTCGCGGCCTCAGCGTTCGCGGTGATTTGCGGAATGTTGACTGCCCCTGCTTTCCCTTCGATTGCCGGGAAAAACACAAGCCAAGGAACATCACTATCTTGCGGGAGTGGTGATTGCCCATCCGATTCTCCCGAACTTCAAATGTTGGCGCTGATCAACGGCGACCGCACGGCTCCGGAGCAGGCGGCGGAGACCCATGGGCGCGCGCGACCTCTTCAGTGGGACCGGCGGCTGTCCGCGCTGGCCCGAGCGCACTCGGTGGAACTGGCGAACGGAATGTTCAGCCATGTGAGCGCCGACGGAAGCCTGCCCAGTGACCGGATGTCGAAGGCGGGCATTCGCTGGCTGTCGATGGGCGAGAACATTGCCGAGACGCGCGACGTGGCTCGAGCCGAAGCGGCGATGATGAATGAACCAAAATTCCAGCAGAACCACCGAGCCAATATCCTGAATCCGAGCTTTACCAGCGTTGGCGTGGGAATTGTGAATGGACCGGACGGTATGCTCTACATCACCCAGGAATTTGCGCAACTACGCTAGCCTCGCGCACGGCGCTAACTTCGCCCAGTCGTGTGTAGCCTTAGCTCTCTGACTTCGCTTTCGATCATCTCCCTCCGCCGAACAGCTCCCGAAACGCAGAAATGGCAGCGTGCGTCGCAATCGTTTGGAAAGCGCGTGCGTAGCATTTCGCCTCGCGCTCACCCGCTCCAGGTGCTATTTTCGTGAGCGCAAAAAAGGGCCGGGAGGCGGAAATGTTGGCATCCAGCAAAGTGGTAGGGTTCGTTCCCACACGCGATTCCAAGCAAGCCCGAGAATTCTACGAGGGCAAGCTGGGATTTCAGTTTGTGAGCGACGATCCGTTTGCGTTGGTTGTGAAGGCCGGTGAAACCACCATCCGAATCTCCAAGGGGGCCAATTTTGCGCCCGCCGGGTACACCATCCTGGGATGGGAAGTGAAAAATATCAAGGAGACCGTCGCGTGGCTCAAAGCGCGCGGCGTGGTCTTCGAAAAATATCCGTTTATTCAGGATCCCGAGGTCGGCATTTGGACCGCGCCCTCGGGCGACAAAGTTGCGTGGTTCAAAGACCCGGACGGAAACATCCTCTCAATTGGCCAACATTGATAGCGACGGTGGCCAAGGGCGGCGCGAATTAAGAAGCTGGAGCCCTCAGGCTTATCGCCCGGCACGCCGCCGAGAGCGGTGTCTGCTCTAGGATTGATCCGACAACCGCGACAACTCGAAAGCGGCTCGCTCAGCTCCTGGTTGACGGGCAACACGGAAGTCATACCACGGATGACAGCACTCTTCAGCCTCACGCGCCAATCGGCAGCTCCAACGCGGCAGGTGCGCTTCCACCTCGCGGCGACGAGCGGGTGCCGCAAACAAAAACGGTCATCACCTTTCCGGCATCGAGTACACTGATTTTCAAGACGATTTGCAGTACAGGGAAACTTTGGCTGGAAATCCGGAAGAGAGTGTTCTACTCGAACGAGTCCGCGCGCGTGACGCCGACGCGCTGCTGGCGCTCTATCGCATGCACGGTCCTCGCGTCTTTTCCCTGGCCTATCGCGTCATTGGTGACCGTGGCGCCGCCGAAGAGATCGTGCAAGACACATTCTGGAAACTGTGGCAGCGCCCCGAGATGTTCGATCCTCAGCGAGGCGTGCTGATTGCCTGGTTGTACACCATCAGCCGCAATTTAGCCCTCGATCGCAAAAGGAAAGAAAACCGCCGCCCCTCGGGACACGTAATGACTACTGTAGAGGGACGATTGAACGCCGCGATGGTACCGGAGATGGCGGCAATGGCGGATCCTTCGATGTCGCGCGCCATGCGCAACGCCATGGACTCCCTGCCCACCGAACAGAGAAACGTGATCGACTTGGCATACTTCGAAGGCATGACCCAGACGGAAATTGCCGGACGGCTGGGAGCCGCGCTTGGCACGGTCAAGACCCGTCTGCGACTGGGGCTAAGCAAGTTACGCGAAGCGATGCGCGACCAGGGTAAGGTGAATCGATGACTCCGAATGGTCGGAATCATTTCGAAGATTGGGATCTATTCGCGCTAGGCGTCCTCGACGATCCGGAACAGCGCGCCATGGCCGAGCACCTGGCCTCCGGTTGCGAGGATTGCATGCGACTCTTCTTGGCGGCCGAAGCTGGCGCGGCGGGACTTGCGACCCTGAGTCCGGACGAGCCCCTGCCTCCCGGCGCGGAGATCCGCATGCGGAAAAGATTGGAGTCCGCAAGCGCGCCCACCGGCACTCATCGCGCGCCATCAAGAGTCTGGATGGTGGCGCCTTGGGTCCTCGCTTCGGCCTGCCTTCTGGCTGCGATTGAGTTTGGCGTTAATCTCGCTCACACCCAGCACGAAGTCCACAAGCTGGAACAACAAAACGCGGATTACATCGAGCACATCCAGCACGAAACGCCGGTGACCCCTGCCAATTCCGCGGAAATAACCCCAGGCCAAGTGGCGGAGCTCCGCACCACAATCGAAGGACTACAGCGGGATCTGAAGACAGCCCAAGCGGCCAAAGGGATGGCCGAACAGGATATGAAAGCGGCCCAAACCCAGCTTGCCGAAGCACAAGCACGAGTCCGGGAGCTAGACGCAAGCCTGAAGGACGCCGACGCTCGCCGCGCCAAAGCCGAAGACGCGCTCTCCTCTGCGCGTCTGCAACTCACCAAGGCCCAAAGCGACGCGGACACGCTGGCGCAGGTCGCCCGGCAGGACGATCAAATCGTCCGTCTGCTTGAGGCCGCGCCACTCAACCAGCTCGACTTAAAACCGACCGGAACACTGCAAGCTTCCGCGCGCGTTTTCTGGCAGGACGATCAAGGACTGCTGCTCGTTGCGCGTGATTTGCCTCGGTTGCCGCAGCACGGATCGTTCCAACTGTGGTTCTACCGTAAGGGCACTCCCGAGTTCGTAAACGTGGGCGTGGTGCAGTTGGGCGCCTCGGGCAATGGACTGCTGTTCGTCCCGCCGGGACCCGCGTTGCTGTCGATGACGGGGGCTCTGCTCAGCGAAGAATCGGGAACCGCTAGCGCAGCCGCGCCCGGAGAAGAAATTCTGAAAGTGAAGCCGTAACTTCAGCTCCCGCTCGCCGACGTACCCATTGCTCACAATTTATTTCCCTCGAGAGATCCGCCCTGCTGTCTTTGGCGTTAACCGGGGTGGATGTGTGCACAGCACCCATCGAATCGAACTTAACGGAGGACATAAAAATGAAAGTAAAGTCACTCACCCCCAAAGCAGGATTACTTGCGGTGCTCTGCCTGATGGGCACCACGGTGTTTGCGCAAAATACCAAGACGGTCGAGTACGGTTTTACGACCGTGAAATTGAGTAGCACATTCACCGGGGCGTTGGGATCGCTCGGCGTCATTCCAGGAGTGGTATGGCCCACTCGTCTTTCCGAAAGCGGTACGGCTTCATTCCCGATAACCGGCGGCGCGATTGATTTGGACACCGCTTCCGGAAACGTACTTCATTCCGGTGGCTTGACGCTCACCGCGGGCGGCATTGAAACCCGGTTGCAGAGCTTCATCATCGACACCACCAGCGGCGCTCCGGTCATCACTGGGTTGGTTATTGCGGGAAACCAGTTGGTTGGGCGCGTTCCGCTGTTTAACCTCACCTTGCCCGCCGGCTTTTCGCTGCCGATTAGCGCCAAACACGGCTTCGAGCTTTCTCTGGAAGGAGTCGGTGTCACATTGACCTCGCAAGCGGCGGCCGCATTGAACGGCGTCTACTCCGTCACTGCGTTTACCGAAGGATTGAACATCGGCACCGCGGACGTGTCTGCGGTGCTGAGCATCCGGAAGCAGTAAGTGGGAGAAGCGACTCATGTCGTGGCGGAGCGGTTCTTTGTCGCTTCCGCTCCCTTAGTTGGTCGTCGCGGGGAACCGGGAATATTTCGGTACCGGTTCTCCCAACCGGGATTGCCTCCAATCTCCAGGCAACGGGTCGCCGAACCGGTATCCAACCCGTCGAAATTTGGACAGTCAATATGAGCGAAGGAAAGAGCACATGCAAATTAGAATTCTCGCCGCTTTGTTAGTGATCTTGGCGCACAACAGGGCGGTGCGCGCGGACAGCACGGCGGCTGCTTTGACGACCGTCCCACATCTGGACTTGAATCGCTACGTGGGCGAGTGGCACGAAATCGCGCGGTATCCCAATCGCTTCGAGCGCGACTGTGTTCGCAACATTAAAGCGAATTATGCAACTCGCCCCGACGGCAAAATCAGCGTGGTGAATTCCTGCGTCACTCCGGCGGGCAAAACGAAGAAGACCACTGGATTCGCAAAAGTGATCGACAAGACCACCAACGCCAAGCTCCGCGTCACCTTCCTCTGGCCCTTCTATGGCAACTATTGGGTGATCGACCTGGATCCTGAGTACGAATGGGTGGTAGTCGGCGAGCCAACCCGCAAATACTTGTGGATATTAAGCCGCTCGCCAGCACTCGATGCCAAGACATACGCCAAGATCGCCGCCAACCTGCAAACACTGGGTTACGATCCCGAACGCCTGAGCCGAGCCCGCGGTCGCGGGGAGCGATGATAATCCTCGTTGCGGCATCTAGGGCATGCAATTAACCGTCCGCTCTCAGCGGCAATCTCCATCAAATCCATACCACCCAAGAGTGCGACTAGCGCGGCACGTTTTCGATCCATCGCCCCAGAATCTCTTGATTTTCCTGCGTCAGGCTGACGAACGCGATACCGGTTCCCATCGAAGGATAGTTATACGTCGTCCGGCCTTCAGCTTCGAAGGTTCGACCTTCTTTGATGATACGGACATTAACGTCGGTCCCCTGTGGAAGTACGACGGGAAGGTCGGCAAAACAGCAGCCCATTGCAATCTGCGTTATGCGTCCCTCGTAGTGCGTTCCCGAGGACTTGTGTGTCAGTTCGCACTGCGCAAAGAAATCGTACCGTGGATGAACGCGACGGTCTTCGCCACGTCGAGATTTGCGCCGGTCGGTCTTCTTAGAATCGTCCTTGCCATGCTCTGCCATCTGCACCTCTTGGATTCAAAGCCTGGCGACTATCGCATCAGGCTTTGAATCCACCCATTGAGAACTTGCTGGCTTTCCGGACTTACGTTGATGAAGGCTACTCCGATCCCCATCGAGGGGTGGGTATAGGCCGCACGGCCTTCAGTTTCGAAGATACGGTCTTCGTTTCGGATACGGATGTGAAGGTCGGTCCCCTGTTGGATTACCACAGCCAGGTCGACAAAGCAGCCGCCCACGGAGATCTCGGTCACGCGGGTTTCGTAGTGCGAGCGCGAGGAACGATCGATCAGCTCGCAATCTGCGAAGAAAATGAACCGGGGATTAACGCGCCGATCCTGCGGGCGCGCAACCTTGCGCCGATCGGGCTTCTTGAAGTCACCCTTTTGATATACTTCGACCATTTGCACCTGCCCCGGCACCGGGCCAAGTTAAATGTCGCCAACGATTTCTATAAAGTAACCCAGAACAGGTAGGCCTACAATACCACCGCCCGTCGATCACGATTTATTCTGCCGGGCTTGCTGCACCATTTCGATCAGAACGGTTCGCGCCTCGGCCGGAGTGCTCACTTCGCGCAGGAAGTTAATGCGTGTGCCGCGAATCCCGTCCGCGGTTTTCACCCGCAGATGAAAGCCGAGGCGGTCGACTGAAGTCATCGCCGCTTCCTGCGACTCAATTCCCGCCAGAGCCCGGGCCAACAGGATCAGCGCTTCGGCGTGATCGGTGTTCATGTGCTGGACGATGCCAGGGCCGCCATCTGCGAGCGGATCAGGCGCGCCGCGGTAGTATTCCGCCGCGGAGACCCAGCCCATTACGCCGAAGCCGCCCACGAAGTAAACATCCACCACATCCATGCGATAAAACGAAAAATCCTCAAAATCCACCCAGTATTTGCTGTTCGCGTGGCGTTCCAGATAAAGTCTCCGCGGCTCGGCGACCTCGGCGACGGGCACCGGCAAGACATTTCCCAGCAGCGTTACTCGCGACGAGCCCAGCGGGTCGCCGGTGGATTCCGGCTGGGTGATCAGCAAACTCGCCCGCGGCTCCGCCTGCAGGTTTTGCGTGTGCATGGCCATGGTGCTGATCAGGAAAATGGGATGCCCAGCGTCGTCCAGTCCGTAGGGCATCACTGACCCGAAGGGGAAGCCCTGCTGCTTGCGCGAAAGAGTGGAAAGGCTGCCCACACGCCCCACGTAGACCAGCGTTCGCACCCTCTCCGCAAACGTCGGCTCGGCTGCTGGAGGCTGGCCTCCCGTTGAACTCGGTCCCGCATGTTTTCCCGCTGAAAACGATGACATGGTTTCTCCACTACGTCCGCAAGGCTATGGTGAGCTTGGAACCAAACTAACACTCGGCGCAGAAAGAGCCTTCGTAAACCGTGTATCCGTCCGGAGCCTGGTCCCAATCTGCTATATTCGTATAGCGAGGAACCCATGTTAGCCATACGCCTTCCGCAATCCATCGAAAAGCGCTTGGAGCGGCTCGCCGAACGCACTGGCCGCACCAAGACATTTTACGCCCGGCAAGCTATTCTCGAACATCTTGAGGACCTCGAGGACCTGTACTTGGCGGAAGGTTCGCTGGAGCGCATCCGCAGTGGCAAAGAACGAACGAAGTCATTGAAAGACGTCCTGAAACGCCATGGCCTGGAACGTTGAGTTTTCTGAGACTGCCGACCGGGAACTGCGCAAACTGGACCGCCAGCACACCAAGCGCATCCTGAAGATTCTTCAACAACGTGTCGCCCGGCTAGACGATCCGCGCAGCATAGGAAAGGCGCTGCAAGGTGCGCGGCTCGGGGAATTCTGGAAATACCGTGTGGGTGATTACCGACTAATATGCAAAATCGAAGATGATCGTTTGGTTGTGCTCGTCCTCCGTGTCGGTCACCGCAGAGAAGTCTACCACTGAGCGAAACCTGGAAACCTCACCGGGTTGCAGCGGGCTGTGCGTGCAGCTATGATTCGCGGACAATGAAAATCACTCAATTCACGGTTCGAGCGGCGCAACTCTTATTGTTTACGGTTTGCAGCGTCGGCGTCTGGGCGCAGACGCCTGCCGCCTCAAAAGAAGTGAACGACGTCTACCCGGAGGCCCATGCGCTGTATCTCGACCTGCACCAGAGTCCGGAGTTGTCCTCGCACGAAACGCAAACGGCCGCGAAGCTGGCGAGCCGCCTGCGCAATCTCGGTTACGACGTCACCGAGAAGGTTGGCGGTACTGGCATCGTCGCCATTCTGAAAAATGGCGCCGGGCCGACGGTGATGTTGCGGACAGAACTCGACGCGCTTCCGGTGGAGGAAAAAACCGGCTTGGCGTACGCCAGCAAAGTGCGCGCAAAGGATCCCGCCGGCCACGACGTCGGTGTGATGCACGCCTGCGGACACGACCTGCACATGTCGGCGCTGGTGGCAACGGCGACGATCATGGCGCACACCAAAAACACCTGGCACGGAACGCTGATGCTGATTGGCCAGCCAGCCGAAGAGACCATCACCGGGGCCAAGGCGATGCTCGACGACGGCTTGGTGGCGCGGTTTCCCAAGCCGGACGTGGGCGTGGCGCTGCACGTCAACAACGAATTTCCCGCCGGGAAGATCGGCGTCGCACCCGGCTATCTTTATGCCAGCGCGGATTCCATCCGCATCACCATTTATGGCCGCGGCGGCCATGGCGCCGCCCCGCAATTCACTATCGACCCCATCGTGATCGGCGCGCGGACCGTGCTGGCGCTGCAGACCATCGTTTCGCGCGAGGTAAAGCCAGGCGATGCGGCGGTGGTTACCGTCGGATATTTCCAGGCTGGCACGAAAAACAACATCATTCCGGATGAGGCCGATCTCGGGCTCACCGTGCGCACCTACAAGCCCGCGGTGCGCAAGCAAATCCTCGCCGCCATCGAGCGCATTACCAAGGCTGAAGCGGCTGCGGCCGGCGCGCCGCGCGAGCCTTTGATCGAGCACGTCGAGGGCACCGACGCGGTGTATAACGATCCGGCGCTGGCGCAGCGAGTGATCCCGGTGCTGGAATCCGCGCTGGGAAAGAGCAACGTGGAAGCGGCAACGCCCATGATGGTTTCCGAAGATTACGAATACTTCGTTGAGGCGGGAATTCCTTCCTTTTATTTCTCGCTCGGCGGCGCGGACCCCGAGAAATTCGCGCAAGCGGCGGCCACCGGAAATCCGCTGCCCTACAATCATTCGCCGCTGTTCGCTCCGGACGTGGACCCGGCGATGCACACGGGCATCGCGGCGGAGGTGACGGTGCTGCGGAATCTCCTGAACTCATCTCCCGATGACCTGCATAAGCTGACCCAAACGCAGCAATGACGCGGTTTCTCTCCCGCATTCTGGAGGATCCGGACTGCGGGAGCTTCAATGGGGACACGCAGCGGCTCTTCGCCTACCATCAGGCCACCAAGCACACGTATCAGTCCGTCAGGGCTGGTGCTCATTTTCTCGATTGGGCGAATCAGCCCGATCCCTTTCGCACCTACGAAGGCGCGCCGACGGTTCTGCTGCCGCAGAATCCGGCCGGCTTCCCGCAGACCGGCACATTTGCCGCGATGGCCGGGCTCGCTGGCGAAGCCACGCTCGCCGCGGGGAACGAATCGGAGGGCCGCGAACCAATTCGGCTGGATGCCGAATGGCTCAGTCGTTTGCTATGGCACTCTATGGCCGTCAGCGCTTGGAAGAAAGTGTTGGGTTCGGAAAATCGCTACAGCCTGCGGGTGAATCCTTCGTCGGGAAATCTTCATCCCACGGAAACTTACTGCGCCATTCGCGGGTTTGCCGGTCTCGATGACGGTTTGTATCACTACCGCGCCGATCGGCACGCGCTCGAGCTTCGACGCACCGGTGCGCAAACGCAGCGGATAGCGGAAGCGCTACAAATCCCGGGCGCAGCGGAATCTGGGCTGATCGTCGTCCTCACCTCGATCTTCTGGAGGGAAGCGTGGAAATATCGCGACCGCGCTTACCGCTACTGCTGCCATGATTTGGGGCACGCGATGATCAGCGTGCTGCTGGCGGCACGCACGCTGGGACTGCCGGGCGGCGCTATCACCCACTTTGCGGACGCACGGCTTACACATACGCTTGGCCTCACGGGAAGCGATGAAGCGCCGATGATTTTCCTGGTTTTTCCGCGGGATGGAGTTTCCGCCCGATCACCGTCTGGGCTTGCCGAGCTGCTGCCGCAAATTCCCAACGAGTTGTCGGCCGAGGAAGTGCCTTACAAACTTCTCCTGGAAATGCATCGCGCGACAATTCTTCCGGATCCGCCGATTCCGATGGCCTCAGTCCCACCCGCTCCCGAGGTTGCTGCCGGCGATTCGGCGGCGCGGCTTGCACGTTTGCGCGAACCCGTGCGGGACGCTCCGCTGTCAGCCATCGTTCGGCGGCGTCGTTCGGCGCTCGATTTCGATCCGCACACCCCTCCGATGGAGCGCCGCGAACTGGAACAGCTTTTGGATTTTGCGACGCGCGATTGGCCCGCGGATTGGCGTTCCAATTTGGACGGAGGGGCCCTATCTGCCGCCTCCGGCGCGGATTTCGTTACGCTCTATCTTTACGTTCACCGCGTCCTCGATTGCGAACCCGGCGTCTACCGCTGGAACACGCTGCAGGGAACTTTGCAGCAGCTTCACCGCGGGAACGTCGAGCGGATCGCCGCTTTTCTGAGCCTGGAGCAGCCGCTGGCGGGAAATTCGTGCTTCAGCATTTCGATGATTGCAGACCTCGCCGGCGCCGCGCAGGCGTTTGGCAACCGCGGCTACCGCTACGTGTATTTCGAGGCGGGAGCAATCGGGCAGCGCCTTTACCTCGGAGCGGAAGCGCTCAATTGGAATGCCACTGGTATCGGCGCCTTCTACGACGACGACGTTCATCGCTATCTAGGTTTTCTGGAAGAAGGGGAAAATTCGGTCTCCGCGTCGTTGAACGCAGCGGAAAAATCGTCCTTCATCATGACTGGCTCTCCGGCCAGCCGCCACGCCGCCGCTGGACCTGCGGGAAAAATAGAAAACGGGCCCAGCGATGCAGCGAACAATCCGCCACCGATAGATCCGAGTGCTCTCCCGCGCCAAGTGATCTATCACTTCGCGGTCGGGCGTGCGATTTTCGATCCGCGGCTCGAGGGATAGACGCGATGATCGGCATTTTGGTGATCGGGGACAATCACTTTATCGTGCGCGGTCCGCTGCCGAATCGCGCCACCGCTCTCTCGCTCGCCGGCCACTGGTCGATCATCCAAATTGACCAACAGACGCCGATTGCGCTGCAGAAGTGGAGTATCAGCACGCGCGAATTCCGCGAAAATCTCCGATGGGCGGTGAGCGTCCCTGGCGACGGGGTAATCTCGTCGGCGGTGGCCCAGCTGCTCGCCGAGCTTTCCGCCCGGGGAATCAGAATTCACGATTCCCGCTTCGATGATTGGTAGGCGGTGGCGCTCTCGCGTAGGCTTGGTTCGAAAAGTCCGTCCTTCCTAAAACGAGAGAAGACTAGCGCGCCAACGGCAGCAAAAAGGCTAGGAGGCCCCTCGCGTAAACTCGAAGTGGGTAGCGCTCACTTCGCGTTGAGCGACAACGTCTAATGCTGTACTTAGGGGCACCGGGCTTAGACTCCCACTTACGGGGAGGGGAAGGCGCCATGGCGATGCTGCTGCAGGACATTCGCTTCGCGATCCGTTCGCTGAGCAAGGATTTTGGATTCACTCTGGTTGCGACGCTCACTCTCGCGCTCGGCATCGGCGCGAACACCGCGATTTTCAGCGTGGTGCAAAACGTTTTACTGCGCGAGTTGCCGTATGCGCATCCCGAAACCCTCGTCCAAATTACGAATGCATACATGCCGGTCCTCGACGGCATCGGACTTTCTACCGGCGACTTCGGCGATTGGCGCCGGCAAGCCCATTCGATTTCCGATATGGGCGCATATATCGATATTTCGCAGGGATTCAACCTGACTGGCGAAGGCGAGCCGGAACGGGTGCTTGGAACCAATGCCAGCGCCGGACTGTTTTCCATGTTGGGCGTCCGTCCAGTGGTGGGCCGGGCGTTCGTCCCAGAAGAAGACAAGCCCGGCAGCGCGCCTGTGGTGATGCTCAGCCATTCGTTTTGGACCAGCCACTTCGGCGGCGATCCCGCTGTCGTCGGACGCACCCTCAACCTCGATAACCAGCGCTATACTGTGATCGGTGTGCTGCCTGCCAGTTTCAGTTTGTTGCACTGGCCCGACGTGTGGATGCCGGTAGGGCAGTATTCGGACGACGATTCGACCGGCCGCGTTCACCATCCATATGCCGCGATTGCCCGGCTGAAACCCGGCGTCACCTTGGCGCAGGCACAAGCCGAATTCGCGACGCTGAATCACCGAGCCACGATTGCTTTCCCGGATACGCACAAGAATTGGACAGTCCACGTCGCAAAACTCGAGGATCCCTCCGCCGCGAAGCTGCGCCGCACTTTGCTCGTTTTGTTCGGGGCGGTGGGTTTGGTCCTGCTGATCGCGTGCGCCAATATCGTGAACTTGCTGCTCGCGCGCAATTCCGTCCGCGAAAAAGAGTTTGCTCTGCGCACCGCGCTGGGCGCCAGCCGATGGCGATTGGTTAGGCAGCTACTCACCGAAAGCATGCTGCTGTCGCTGGCAGGCGGAGCGGTAGGGCTGCTGTTCGCAGCCATCGGGCTAAAGATCCTCGGTGCGCTGGTGTCTGCCGATCTGGCCCTCGCTGCGGATGCCGGACTGAATGCCAGCGTCCTGGCATTCACAGTTAGCGTGTGCTTGGCCGCCGGAGTGGTCTCCGGCTTGCTGCCCGCGCGGCATAGCCTGAGTACCAATATTAATAGCGTGCTGAGGCAGGGAACCAAAGGCACCAGCGCGTTCGGAAGCTGCAAGGTACACAACCTGCTGGTAGTTTCTGAAATTGCCATGGCGCTGATCCCGCTCATCGGCGCGGGGCTGTTGCTGCGCAGCTTCCATAACCTTCTAGCTGTCGATCCGGGCTTCCGCTCTGACCACATCCTCACGCTGCAAATCTCGCTGGCGGCAATTCCCGCCGCACAGGCCGCGCAAATGACCGACGCTCAATCCATCGAGCTAGGGAAGAAGCAGTCACTGGAATTCGAGGAGATCGCCAATCGAGTGCGCGGGCTGCCGGGGGTGAAAGCAGCCGGCGGCATCGATGATTTGCCGCTCGGCGCCGAGCTGACCCGCGCTTCGCGATTCGTAATCGAAGGGCGCCCGCTGCCCGACGCGGGCGTTCGCCCAGCGGCGCAGACGCGCACCGCCAGCGTCGGATATTTTTCTGCCATAGGAATTCCGCTGCTCAAAGGACGCGTATTCAACCAGGCCGATTGGAGTTTGCAAAATGTGGTCATCAACGAAACCATGGCGCGGCGCTTCTGGCCGGATGAGGATCCGCTGGGCAAACGTGTGAACGTATGCTCGATGTTTCCCACGCCGTGCTGGTTCCCCATCGTCGGAGTGGTGGGCGATGTGCATCAGTACGCGCTGGACGCTGCACCAACCAGCGACATGTATTTTACCGGCGGATGGACGCCGTATCTGGTGGTCCGCACCGCGTCTGATCCCGCGTCTCTTGCTATCGCGGCTACCGATATCATCCACAAGATCGACCCGGCGCTGCCGGTTACGCAGGTGCTCACGATGGATGAATTGCTGGCGGACTCCGTTTCTCCCCGGCGTTTCAGCGCGGTGCTCACTGGAATTTTCGCTGGCCTGGCGTTGTTGCTCGCTGCGGTGGGAATTTACGGGGTGATGAGCTACACGGTGAGCCAGAGGATTCGGGAGATCGGGATTCGCATGGCGCTGGGGGCGCAGCCGCGCAATGTGCGCGGCTTGATCCTGGGGTGGACGCTGGAACTCGCGATTATCGGCGTCGCGTTCGGCCTGGCGGGCGCGTTGGTGCTCACGCGTTTTTTGGCCAGCATGCTCTTCGGAGTGAAAGCCTATGACCCGGTCACCTTCGCCGTGGTCGCCGTGGTGCTCACGCTGGTAGCGCTCGCCGCGTCGTACCTGCCGGCCCGCCGCGCCATGCGCGTCGACCCGATGGTAGCGCTTCGCTACGAATAGCGCGTCATTCCTTCGACTTAGTCGCCATGGCGCGGCCGCTCTTGCGCGTCGTCAGCTCGGCCAGCCAGCTTAGCACCGGAGATGCGAGGCATCCGATCCACAGCCACAGTGGATTCAGAGTGACGGTTGTGGCGATCACGCCCGCGGCAAACGACAAAAAGAAAACTTCCGCCGATAGGCCGTTGATCCAATCCGGCGTCGCTCCGCTGGCCGGAATTTGCGCGCGCAGCGCCGGCCACATGCGCGGCACGGCGCGCTTGAACGCGCGGTACGGCTCCCCCTGCTCGGCTTCCAGCCCCGCCTCTTCGCGTCCGATCAACCGATAGCAGAACAGCGGAATCCCGATGGCGATAATTGGAAATCCGATCGTCGGCGCGAACAGTGCCATGGCGAACGACATCAGCGCGTTGCCAAAATAGAGTGGATTCCGCGTGTGCCGGTAGGGACCGTCGGCGCGCAGCGCCTCGCTGTGCAGGGCATGGTCGTGCACCACCTCGCGTCCCAGGTACGCTGATCCCCACGCCCGAATCAGCGCCGCGGCGATCATGATCGCTGACGCTACCCCCAGTACGATGTGCTCTGCGAACGGCATCGAGATCTTCGCCGCTTCCGACAAATGCCCGGACAGGCGCACCCACACCGGCACGTGGTCGACCGCAAACAGAATGAATCCCACAAAAAAAATGGAGCCGAACAGCGACCATCGCTGCCGAAACTCAAAATCCGTGGCACGCATCATCGCGCATCCCCCTGCGTGTTTCGGGCGAAAGAGTAGCACGCCTTCGCCGAAGTCCTGGTCGCGAATCAGGGTTGAAGCCGAGCCTCTGTGGAACGAGCGCAGCGGGGAAGATCACCTAGCTGGTATCACTGCGTTCAAGAATTGGGATGCGATGGCGCCCGAGGAGATTCTGCTGTGCGAACTCGACAGCATCGGCTTGCATCACGGAGGGTATTCGGTCAAGCCGCCTTACACGATCATTGAGATATTTGGCGTTTTACTGAGCGAACTCGTCAAAAACTTGCCAGATACGGATTCAACGAATTCCACCCGTGCGCGACTCTCTTTCGCGCAGTGCGCCCGGTTCCAAACGTCAGACGCTTACTTAGCCTTGGCGGTCGCGGTCTTGGTGATAAACGCCGCCACCGCGTCGTGCAGCGTCTTTAGCGAGTCCTGGTGCGCGTAGACCATGTGCCCCGATTCGTAATACTGATATTCGATATTGCTCTGGAGCTTATCGGGGATCTGCAAATGATGCATTTCGTAGATCCCTTCGTAAAACGGCGTGGCCAGATCGAAATAGCCCCCGTTTAGCATCACTTTCAGGTCCGGGTTATATTTCATCGCGGTGGCCAAATCCGGCATCACGTTGGGCGTGAACGGCAGCGCGAACGGCACCCCCGGCCCCTGATGCTGCATATTCCACGAAAACTCGATATTTATTTCCGGTTTGAATTCTTTCCCCTCGCCGTACTTCAGTTCCTTGCGCACGTAATCGTTGAACGCGGAAACGTACGCCGAGCCGATCGCCGCCGATTGCGGATCGTAGTCGGCGCCCTTGCTCAACGGATCCATGGTCGGCCCGGAGAAGCGCGAATCCAGGCGGCCGGCGGTCATGCCGGTTTCGCCTTCTAGCTCCTTCGTAAATTCGCCCACGTTGATCCGCAGATTCGCCTTCTCAATATATTCCGGAGTGAGGCCCGTGTACTGGTGTAGTTTGGCCACAATTGCACGCCGTTGGTCCGCCGGGAGCTCGGAGCCGGCCTCCAGCGCCTGCGCATATTCGTTCATCGCGAAATGCTCCACTTCCGTCAGCAGCGGCGCGAGATCCTTGGGAGCATCCGGCAGTTTGTGGTGATACCACGCCGTCGCGGCGTAGGTGGGCAGCGCCAGCTGGTAGGGAATTTCCACGCCGGGATTGAACTCCGGAAGGTCCGCGCTGTCGTTAAAATTCAGTATTTCCGAGAGCAGAATCACCCCGTTGAAATCGACAGTTTTTTCCGTTTCCAGCAAATTAACCAGCACCGCCGACCGCGTAGTCCCGTAGCTTTCTCCAAACAAATACTTCGGCGAATTCCAGCGCCCGTATTTCCCCAAAAACTGCACGATGAAATCCGCGAAAGCGTAAGCGTCCTGGTCGATGCCGTAGAACGCTTTGTCGCGATCCTTGCCGCTCAGCCGGCTGAAGCCGGTTCCCGGCGCATCCACGAAGACCAGATCGCTCGCGTCCAGCAGGCTGTAATCGTTGTTCACCACCGTGTACGGCGCCGCCGGCGTATGCGAATCATCAACGGTCACCACGCGCCGCGGCCCAAACGCACCCATGTGCAGCCACACTGTCGACGAACCCGGTCCGCCGTTAAACAAGAACGTCAACGGACGCGCCGCACCCTTGGCGTCGGACTTGAAGTAGGCCACGTAAAACATGCTGGCCTCGGCCGGACCTTCTTTGTCGTCCTTGCTCGCGTTCTGCGGCACGTCGTCCCAGCCCTTGGGATGTACCACCAGCGTGCCAGCGATCGCGTCATAACCGACCACGTTTCCTTCCACGGTCACCGTGCCCTTGCTCGACTGCTGCTCCTGCTTGAACCCAGCCGATTTATCCTTATCCCCCTTGTCGCCCGCCGCGTCGTCTTTGGGACTCGGGTCCACCGCCATCAGCCGCATCGCCGGCACACCCATCGCCAGCATCACCATCCAGAAAATAATTCGTCGCATCAATTGTCTCCGCCAATGGAATGGACCGGGGCCGTGCTTTCAATCCCCGCACGACGCAAGAAGGTACACCCCGCAATCACTGATTGCAACTTCTTGCAATACTTTGACGTGCCACAGGGATTTCGGTTTCGCGTGGTAGTGAAAATTTGCATCCGAGGAGCGGGAGCGCGGCGGGCAGCACCGCAACGTATGGAATGGAGCGAGACCGGTTGGAAACCGCGGAACCCGTCAGCGCCTCTCTGGGTCTACTGACTGGTCAAACCAGATCCACACGATTCGCCCCAGCCGCGTGAGCGCAGGCACCAACGGCAGGAACAGCAGCAGCGCTACGATCACCGTCTTGCTGAAACTCCAACGCGTCAAAAGCCAGATTACCGTGGCCAGTAGCGATACCGCTGCCACTCCCAAACCATAGTCCACCTGCATCGCGCCGAGAAAATATCCTTCCTCGCGCTCGAACTTCAGCCCGCAAAATTCGCAACGCTCGTGCATCCGCGCCGGCAGGCGAAAGAATGCCGTCCCGTAGATTTTCCCGGTACGGCAGCGCGGACAGAGTTGATGAAATATTCCGTGCCACGCGCCAACTTTCGCTCGAACGAAACGGAGCGAACTCTTCGGGAACTCCGGTTTCATCGCTCCGTCGATTCCGCTCATTTAAGTTCCATCGCTGCTTGCTAGCGAACCTTTCGTGGAGCGGGTTCCGGCGGCAGCACTAGCCGCAGGACGGCCGGCGTCAGTGTTACCTTTAAATTCAGCCAGTGTCCGTCATTGGAAACTTTTGTCGCCTGCAAGAAGTAGTTTGCCAGGGCCACCTGGTCCTTGGTCATCTGCTGCCGGTTACCAGGATCGGCCAGCGCCGAGCGGGCGAACCAGCGCAGTCCACCCAGAATCGTCGAAATTTGCAGCGCGTTCGACGCCGAATCGCAATCGCCCTCCGCCCCGACCTCAAAATTCGCCCCGTTCGGCTGCCCGGCGATGGTCACCCACCGCAAACTCTCCAGCAGCGTTCTCAGTTGGTCGAAGCTTCCGAAATTGAGCGACAGCTCCTTCAGCACATTGTCCAGGCGCGCTACGATAAATATCGGACGCCCGGTCACCCGCGCCAGATGCGCGGCGCGGTCGGGTTTCACAGCGGTGGTTTTTCCGCCGAGCACCGCGTCAAGATTCCCTCCGTGGGCCAGCGCGATGCGTCCTGGCGAAAGTAACGACACAAATAGCGAATCCTTCGTTGCCGCGTCGCGAAACTCGTACACCACTTTGCCGTTCACCGTCGTCGCGCGACCCGATCGCGTCCCATACGCAGCGATCTTGGCGGCATCGAATCGCCCGTCGCCGAACACCACCACGCGAAACGCAGGCACGGCCGGCCCGCCCGGCGCAAGCTGTTGCGTCGATGAGAAATCCGGCCACGCCGCGACCGCCACGGTGTCCAGGTCGCGGGCGTAGTCAAATCCTGTTTCGCGCACAAACGCGCTGTAATCGGGATCCTCGGCCGGCGACGGCCCGAGCTTCTCAAATTCCTGCACGAACGCCGAATTCTTCAGCGTCGCCAGGTCGGCGAAGCCGGTCACTGGCGCGTCACCCGGTAACAGGCTCAGCAGGTCCGCCTGCTGCGGGGTGGCCTTCATGGTCGGAACGGGCAGCGCGGCGATGCGCGCCCGAAAATAGTAAAAATACGCGCCGCCGCACCCGCACAAAATCGCCACCAGCACCGCCACCGCAATCCATGCCCGCTTACCCGAGGAAAGTGTCATCCGCGCGAGTATAGTTTTGCGTTCCATCGCTGTAAAGCGTGAGCGCTCGCTGGGAGGAAACACACCCCACGCTTTGCGCCTTCGCCCGCGCATTGTGCGCTACACTAACCGATGAAAGGCACGTCCTCGAATATGACAAAAATGCTGGCCTCGGTTTGGTTCGTTTTTCTGATGTCCTCCGCGCTTCCCGCGCAAAACGCATCGGCAACCCCGGCGCAGTCCGCGCCGCCAGCCGCCGCTCAATCGCCATCGACGGCTCCTGCTCCCGAGCAGAAGCCCGGCCAGAAGGCTGCCACTCCCGCCACCGCACCTGCCGCTGCTGCGCAAGCCGCTGCCGCTCCTGTCCCCGCTGAGGTCGATCCCCAAGCCAGTGCGATTCTCGACCGATACGTCGCCGCCATCGGCGGCAAAGATGCCTGGGGCAAGTATTCTTCCCGCGTTTCCAAAGGCACTATCGAGATTCCCGCGATGTCCATGACCGGATCCGTCGAAGTCTCCGAAAAAGCTCCCAACAAAATGCGTTCGGTAGTCACCGTCGGTGATACGCCGTTTCAGCAGGGGTTCGATGGCGCCAACGGCTGGGCCGACGATCCGCAAAATGGGCCGCGCATGCTGCACGGGCGCGAGCTTGAGGAATTGCGCCGCGATGCGGAGTACGCCCGGCCGCTCAACCTCCGCGCGGTTTATTCCCAGATCAAATTTCTCGGCAAGGAAAAGTTAGGCGATCGCGACGTTCAGGTGGTCGAGCTTTCCTCGGCGCAGACCGGCTCGGAAAAGATGTATTTTGACGCCCAGAATGCCCTGCTTCTCCGCGTCGTGGCCAATCGGGCCGGCCCTGACGGCGTCGGTACCGTGGAAAGCATGCTGGAGGACTATACCGATGTCGACGGCATGAAGCTGCCCATGACCGTCCATCAGACCACCGGAAGCACCAGCTACGTCGTGCACCTCACCTCGGTCAGGCATGGGGTGGATATTCCCGATTCCACCTTTGAAGCCCCTGAATCCGCCCAGTGATCCCGAGCATCTAACCTACAAGCCGCTAGGTTGAACGGGGCAAAAGGTGTAGAAA